>Ga0194116_10000149_pt1 | contig 139000 bp, 120 predicted proteins | sample TA2MahsurfametaG_4_FD_148617 | JGI IMG/M metagenome (GOLD analysis project Ga0194116, IMG submission 148617) | Freshwater microbial communities from Lake Tanganyika, Tanzania - TA2015008 Mahale S9 surface | ecosystem: Environmental > Aquatic > Freshwater > Lake | place: Tanzania: Lake...
GCGGCCAGCCGCTGCATGAACTCCAGCGGGCTTGTGACCAGGTGCATGGTTCCGTCACCCCACGGCGTCTTGAGCCTGAGCTCCATCTGTCCGGCGGCGTTGAACTGCACCCGCTCATCGGATAGCGGTCTGTCAGAGCGCAGGACCTTTGCGCTTCCATAAAAGACCGATGACAAACGCCGCACCGATGCTTGCGGTAACAATTCCCACAGGTAACTCTTGCGGCGCCATTGCCGATCGGGCCAGTAGGTCACTACCGAGCAGTAGTGCCGCTCCCAACAAGCCGCAAGCTGGTATCAGCTTGGCGTGCAGCAAACCGGCTGAATTCCGCATGAGATGTGGAACCATCAGACCAACGAAGCCTATGACACCGGAGAGCGCAACGCAGCAGGCTGTCGCTAACGCAGTCGCGATGAGCACTTGCGTACGCAATTGCTGAGGCTTGACGCCTAGGCTATGTGCTACTTCATCGCCCGCCAGCAACGCGTCAAGCGCGCGGTGTCGCAGCGCTATGAAGAGAGCTAGCGCGACGAAGCCAAGCAAAGCAAGCGGCAGATTATCCCAACGGGCCAAGCCCAAACCGCCTAGGGACCAAAAGAGAATGGAGTGCGCTGCTCGCTGGTCACCAGCAAACACCAATATGTGCGTCACTGCACTGAAAAGAAAAGACATCGCAAGTCCAGCGAGCACGATACGCTCCGCGCCAAGCCCTGCGCTTCGCTGCGCCAAAAGTAAAACGCCTGCTGCTGCTACGAGTCCGCCCACGAAGCTTGCTAATGGCAAGGTCCAAATGCCAAAGTACTCACCCGTGATTGAAATCACCGCCACTGCGCCTGACGCTGCGCCTGATGACAGACCGAACAGAAATGGATCTGCCAAGTCATTACGTGTAGCTGTCTGCAGCAAAGCGCCGGCCATCGCTAGGCATGCGCCGACCAGCATCGCTAACAAAACACGCGGCATCCGCAGATCCAGCACAATTGCGCGTTGGGCTGCGTTAGAAACCTCAGCGTTACTGTCAGTCGCTTGAAAGAGACTTCGCAACACTTCTGGAACGTCGATGCTCGCACCGCCAAAACCGAGGCTCAGCACCAGCAACACCGGCAGGCTTGCCGTCAAAGCGGCATTAACCTGCCATGACTTCATCGCGTAGTTGTGCGCAGCGCGTGCGCTAGTTTTTCGATTGCTTCGATGTTGGCGGGGCCCGGTGTCAGCTCAGCATAGCGAAGCGCGATGAAGCGTTGTTGTTTGACAGCATCCGTATGTCGCATGGCGGGGTGCGCCTGTAGCGTTGCCATCAAGCGGCTGGGGCCTTGGTCTTGATAATCGAGCAGGATCAAAAACTGCGGATTACGCGCTGCCACCACTTCCCAAGAACTATTGGCCCAGCTCGTTGCCATATCGTCCATGATGTTGCGACCTCCCGCTGCCTCGATCAGCGCAGTTGGCATCGCCGCTGCGCCGGCGGTGAATGGCTTATCTTCGCCGGAGTCGTAGACAAACACGCGAACCGGTGGCGCCTGTGCAGCATTCGCTGGCACTGGGGTCAGCGCGCGCAAGCGCTCGCGCCACTGCGCTACCAATCGCTCGGCGCGCGGTCGCTGACCGAACACGGTGCCCAGGCGTAGCATGTCGTTGTAGAGCAGATCCATCGTCGCGCGTGGTCGCGGACCGGTATGCACGCAGCTCTCAGTAAGGATTAATGTTGGGATACCGTGACGAGACAAAGTGGAAGGCGTTACGTCGCCGCCCGGCTTCATCCCGTAGTACCAGCCAGCAAAAAACAGATCGGGACGAACTGCCAAAAGGTTTTCTAAGGACGGGTACTTTGCCGCAAGTTCGGGAATGCTGCCTAGCGTAGTCTTGAACGTTTCGTCAGTCTTGTACCAACCCGTGATACCAGTAACGCCCACTATTTGAGTTTGCACGCTTAGCGCGAACGCCATCTCGGTCATATTGAGATCGTGAATCACTGCGCGCTGCGGGGGCGCGGCGATACGAAGTGACGTACCGCAGTTGTCAACCGTGACAGGAAACGCGTGCGCACCATAGGCCGCAACGATACCGACTAGAAGTAGCGCAAAACGCATCAAGGAGAGTTTCATGCGGCCAGCCTTTCAAAGACCCATAAATCACGTTCCTCAATCGGGTGCCGAGTGCGCACAAACTTCATGCCGAAGACTTGCTCCACCAGTGATGCTGTCAGCGCCTCCTCCGGCGTGCCTTGTCCACAAACGCGTCCACTATTCAAAATAATCGCGTAGTCTGCAAAATCGGTGACCAGAGACAACTCGTGCAGCGCTGCAATAACGGTGATGCCGAGGCTGCGCACGAGTTCCAGTAGCTCAAATCGAGCGTGCAGATCCAAGTGGTTGGTCGGCTCGTCGAGCAGCAGCAGGGACGGCTCTTGGGCAAGCGCTCGTGCCAAGTGAGCTCGCTGCCGTTCTCCGCCAGACAGTGTATGCAGCCCGCGATCGGCGGTCTTCTGCAGACGAACCCGTGCCAACGCGTCTGCCACCACCTCGTTATGTCGAGCGCTCGCGCAACGTCCTCGATGGGGCACACGGCCCAGTCCAACGTAGTCGCGTACCGTTAGGCGTAAGTCAGCATACTCAGTTTGGCCGAGCATTGCGATCTGGTGTGAGATCCCGGCAGAGCGTACAGACGTGCCGGCACCTTGGCTTGCGTCCCTAAGTTGATACTCGGTTTGATCGCCAATCTGAACACGCCCTGACGTTGGGGATAACCGGCCGCTGATGACCCCGAGCAAGCTGCTCTTGCCGGCGCCATTGGGGCCAACGACAGCGCATATCTGGCCCGCTGCCACCGCTATGTTGATATTCTCGAGCAGTGGCACGCCCTTGTCCGGGCGCAGCGCCACGCAGTCGAGGCGAACGGAGACGCCACTCATATCATTCTCAGAACTTCGTGCTCAGAGACAATTCGACGCTCCGCGGCGCGCCGAGGAGAACTTGATCAGGGTAGAACGGGTCGCTCCAAATGGCGTAAGTCCGGTTACTGAGGTTACGCACCCGGAGATTAAGTCGAGCGTTTGTAGTCACATCTGTGGTCCCAGCCAAATCGGCAACCGTGTATGCGCCCAACTTCGCGGTGTTCGCATCGCTGTGAAAGCGTTCGCCGACATGCCTCAAGGAACCGGAGAACTCTACTGGCCAAGCACCGCCTATGCGGTAGGCTGCGCCCAGGTTAGCCACCACCTTTGGCGCATTGGGCGGCGTGTTGCCACTGAGCGATCCGCTGGATGTGGTGTAGTCTTTGTAACGTGTCCGGTTGTGCGCAAGATTACCCCAAACGCGCCATGCTTGACCCGCGCGCAAGGCTGCGGAAAGCTCAATACCGTTTGATGCCTGTTGCCCTGCACGCGCAAGCGACTGACCACCTTGTGCTGCGTAAACGTTGTTGCGTTCGATGTCGTATATCGCTAGCGTCCATTCGCCGCGCTGCGCCCAAAAGCTTTGCTTAGCGCCCACTTCGATGGTGCGGGTTCGGGTCAATTCGAGCGGTTGACTCGCGCGCAGCAAAAAGAGGTTGTTGGCTGCGACGTCAGCTGCAGTCGCGTACTGGCCGTAGAGGGTGAGCTCGGAAACTGGCTCCCAAGTTAAACCGAATCTGCCGGTTGTTGGACGCCAGGTTTTACTAAATGGGAAGCCGGCTCTCTGCACGCCAGCGGCTGTTGCCGAACTGCGATCAAGTTCGATGGACTCGCGCCGCAGACCGGTCACTAAGTTAAGACCGCGGACAAGCGTAAGTCGATCTTCAACAGCGAGCGCAAGGTTGGCAATGTTTGACGTCTGAACTTGCTTCGTCAACGAACCATAGAGGCCACGCGCAGGATTCACCAAGCTTACGCTGTCACCTGGGAAATTGGCGGCACCGGGGCGCACGAAATCAGTATCCGACCATTCGAGCGCCGCTACAAAGCGATTACCAAGTCCGCCGATTGCTGCGTCCCACTGCAGTTCGCTCTTATTTCCGACTGTCGTTTGGTCGTGGGCAACAAAGAAGCGCTCGCGGTCCACCAGGCCGGAGCCAGCGTTAAACGCTGCGACTTCATTATTGAACCATTCTCGATCGGCGCTGAAGCGGTAGAGCTGTGTGCGCAAGGTCAAAGCAGAGTTGAGCTGCCAATCTGCGCCCAGCCGAAGCCAGTTCTCCTCGGCGTTGTTTCGGTTGTCCAACACGTTGTAGTTCGTGCGCAAGGTGCGGCGGTCAATCGTTACTGTGCCTAACTTGCTGTCATTGAAGCCCGATGTGTACGTGCCTGAGACTACGCCGCTTGTCGCTTGCACACCGGGGGCCGAGGCCGACACCAAAGGTGTACCCCAGTAAGCACTGCTATTGTCTTTCTTGAATTCGGCCGCCCCGAAAATCTTCAGGCCGGGCTGAACATACCAATTGAGGCCGCCCGACAAGTGAAAGTTTTCATGCCCTGTATCGTCGATGAAGCCCTTGCCCGCCGAGCGGTTGAGGTCGATGCGGTAATCCAACGCGTTGATACCCGTGGTCCCGCCAGAGCCAAACCCTGCACGCAAAGTACCAAATGAGCCGCCCGACACAGTTACTTCGTGTTGCGGTTTGCCACGATTTGGTTGGCGAGTAACGAAGTTGACCGTACCGCCCGATGCGCCTTCACCCGACATCAGAGAGGCTGGGCCCTTAAGGAACTCAATGCGCTCGAGATTGCCAATGTCCATCACGCGTGAGGTCATGTTCGGCGGACCGATTTTCAAGCCGTTGTACAGAGTGTTGATCTGGCTGTTCGCAAAGCCGCGCATCGAAAAGTTGGCGGGCTCCGCTGGAAAGTCTCCCGCCGTCACGCCGGTGGCCGCCGAGGCGGCTTCGGTAACCGTACGCACACCGCGCTCACGCATCACACTTTGTGACAAGACGTCGATAGACGCTGGTGTTTCGCGCACACTCAGGCCCAAGCGTGAGGCTGACCCAGCGGGTTGCTGGAGCGTTCGTTCGTCGCGTTCGCCCACGACCGTGACGCGCGCAGCGCTGATCGCAGGTGGTTCGATCGGCTGAGCGGTCTGAGCAAACAGCTGAGCATCGGTGAGCGCCAGAGTAATGATCGGCGCGAGCGTTTGAACTGCATGACGCAGTCGGTATGGTGGCTTAGGCATGGTGCGTTGGGAGTTGGTGCATTCACGCGTCCGACCGATCACCACGGGACGAAGCATCGCCGATGCGTCTTTGTGCTCGACGTGGTTGTACAGAAACAGTCGGTCTTTAGCGAGGTTGGACAAGGTGCGCAGAAGCTTCTTAATGCTAAAGCGAACGCATTATCACATAGATCGTGTCGCCTGCGCAACGGGTGTCATGATCGGCCGTCATGAGAATCATTCGAAGCTGAAGCGGGCGCCGAAACGGCTAGCTTTGCTGCGATGCTGAATGCATGCCCTCACAGGTGCTGCGCGGCTCAACGATCCCTGCGTACGATGCAAACCGTGCAGTTTCCAGAAGACCGCAAAGGGGGCTGGGTGACCGATCCAGCGGGGAGGGCAGCAGTCAGGCGGGTGTCCTGCCGGGGCGGTGGCACCTCAGGCGCTGTTGGGCGATGACCCGATACTGGGGACTTCAACGGTCTTGAAATCGGCAGGCATCACGACTTCCAGCAACTCAAGATCTGCGCTGTGTGCCAGCTCGCGGTGGCGGATGCCAGGAGGCTGGTACACGCAGGAGCCGGCCTCCAGCCGCACCGAGCCCTGGCCCTCGTATTCGAATTCAATCCAGCCCTTCAGCACGTAAACCAGCTGGAAACTGGTTTCGTGCAGATGCGGCTGGCTCGCAAACTCGGTACCCTCGGCGGCGCGGATCACATGGGCTGCAACGCGACCACCAGTGGCCGCCCGGATGCCCAGATCGCGGTACTCGAAGAAAGCGCGCAGGCCACGCTCGAATGCGGCGTCTCGGGCGTGGGTGGCAACGAAACCTTGGTTAGTCATGGTGTCAGCGCGCGAAGGGGCGCTTCCTCAGAGGCCCAGCGAACAATCCGCTGGCTCAAGTTTAACGGATCAGTCTACGCCTGCGGATAGCCTGCGTCAGGTGCTGCAACCGGCTTCCTAATCTGCGTCGATAAAGTGGTGTTGATTTGCTCGATCAACGTCTCGCAAACACCAACAGCTCAGTGATTTGCCCTTGATCGGCCGCACGCAAACCAGCAATGTATTTCTCGCGCAACGGCTCGAGTGCGGTGCGGCCGGGCCCGAACCGTCTCAGCCTTGCAGTCGGCTGTGTCTGCCGTTCCAACAGAGGTCCGTGCTTATGCCGGCCTTGACGCGTGGAGCATCGCATTACGGCGTCTTGAGCCTGGGTTCCACCTGATTTGGATTCAAGTAGCCAGATTCTTCGGGCTCGCAAGGCGGCTCATAATCTGTTGATGAAGGACTTGCCCGAGAAATTTTTTATCGCCTGTGTCTGCCTGTTAATTGGCTGCGCCTTGTTGTTGCCGCCCATTGTCCAGGATCAGAGTTATCACGCCTTTGCCGATCGCCGCCCCTGGGGCGCAGTCCCAAACGCCGCGGATACCCTCAGCAACCTTGCCTTTCTTATCGCTGGCTTCTGGGGACTTTGGAAGATAGTGAGTCATCGAGGTTTTGCGCTCAATCCCCTGATATGCCGGTTGGTTGCCCTGTTCCTGATGGGTGTGCTGCTCACGGGCTTGGCTAGCATGTACTATCACATTGCACCAAGTGATTCGAGGTTGGCCGTTGATCGACTTGCCATGTCAATGTCTTTTGCTGCGGTGCTCGCCTTATTGGCTGCAGATCGCGTATCGGTACGGCTGGCGATGTGGGTCATGGTCGTTCTTTTGTTTCTCGGGCCATTGACGGTTTGGGTCTGGAATACTTCGCAAAATTTAACGCCCTATGCAGTGCTGCAGTTCGGCGGTGTTGCTGTGATCGCGGTATTTTGTTGGCGGCCTGCGCTACATAGGCCTGGCCTCAACTTCCCAGGGCTTTTGCTTTTTTATGGGCTAGCAAAGCTGGCAGAGGCGCTCGACAGCCGGATTTTTGAACTCACGTTGGGACTGGTTTCAGGCCACACACTGAAGCATGTCTTAGCGGCCATTGGCGTTGTTGTGTTCGTCATGCCGTTTTTTTCTCGGCCTGAGGCGCGGGCTGAATCGGGAATTCAATGATCGCTTTACCCCGCGGCCCGCAGCGCATCGTCTGCCTTACCGAGGAAACCACCGAGACGCTGTATCTGTTGGGAGAGCAGGACCGGATCGTCGGGATCTCGGGCTTTACGGTTCGGCCAGCACAGGCCCGGCGCGAGAAGCCGAAAGTCAGCGCATTTACCTCGGCAAAGATTGACCGGATTTTGGAGCTCAAGCCAGATTTGGTGTTTGCATTTTCCGATCTGCAGGCCGAGATCGCCGCCGATCTGGCCCGCCGGGGTGTTGCGGTTCATATCCTGAATCACCGCAGTGTGCAAGAAGTCCTCGAGATGATTGCGATGGTGGGTCGCATCGTTGGAGCGCAAGAAAAAGCCGATGCGCTGGTGGCTCGCCTGACGGATCGGCTAAATCTAGCGGCATGTTCAGCGGCCAAGGGGCCCAAGCCCAAGGTGTACTTTGAGGAATGGGATAGCCCCATGATCTCTGCCATTCGCTGGGTCTCCGAGCTCATTGAAATCGCTGGCGGCCAGGATTGTTTTCGGGAGCTCTCGGCCTGTAGCCTCGGTAAGGACCGCATCATCCACGACCCAAAATCTGTAATTGATCGGGCGCCTGATGTGATCGTAGGCTCATGGTGCGGGAAAAAATTTCGGCCAGAGCAGGTCGCACAGCGGCCTGGCTGGCACGAGATTCCAGCGGTTGCCAACGCAATGCTCTTTGAAATCAAAAGTCCCCTGATTTTGCAGCCGGGTCCTGCTGCTCTTACCGATGGCTTGGATGGCCTTTGCGCGATTGTTCAGAAGTGGCGTCGCATGCAGCAGGCCGCTGCCTGAGCACCTAGCGTTGGCAGACTTTCTGTCGGGCGGCCTGAACTGTGAGCAGGGCGGTGCCCGCTAGCGGACCACTCGGCAACGATCCCACGCGCTGCAGCGGTGTCGATGATTGAATCCACCGGGTGATATCCCGAATGACTTCGGCAGCATGCAACTGTCGCGTAAGTAGATGCCAACCCTCTGGATAAATTACAAATTGAACATGGCCTGGAAAGCTTGAGCTTTCGTCATCCAATCGCGACAGCCAGCTGCAAACGGGGGCATGCGGAATGATGCGATCGTTAAGCCCATACAACACCAACATAGGTGTAGGAAAAGACAGCGGATGATGCAGCGCCTGGCCCATCAGACCCGTAACGCCAACGAGGCTGCTGACCCGAGTTTCTTTAATAAAAAGCGGATCACGGCTTAAGTCGCGTGCGACCTCAGGATCATCGGTTGGTTTTATTCCAAGCGTACGCGCGCCGCGGCCAGAGAAAGTGAAATTCGGGGCCATCGCACCCATCATCCGCAGGCCCGCCCGCTGAAACCACGGCATGGTCTCTGCGCCCCAGAGGGCTGGCGCCTTCAGAATGAGTTGGCTCACTGGCAGCCCCGGCGACTCGGTACTGGCCCGAAGCACGACAGCACCGCCCATACTCTCTCCGATCACGGTAATCGGCAGGCCGGGGTGGCGGTCGCGCAGTTGGTCAACGACCTCGCGTAAATCACTTATGAGTCGATCTGCGCCAGGCCAGACGCCAGGGCTAGGATTTGCGCCAAAGCCGCGCTGATCATAGGCGTAGACGGTTGCCTGCAGATCAGCGACCAAGCTGCGGGCGAGGGGGTCAAAGGCCTTGCTGTAGTCGTTAAACCCATGAACGCCAATCACGACGCGCTGCGGTGTCGCGGCCGACCAGACCTGCATCTGCAAGGGTGTTGCATCGTGCAAGGTCAACATGCGGCGCTCGGATATTGCCAAGGCCGGTAACGCAATTAGCACTGTGATGGTTGCGAAGACTACAGCGCGTGCGCAGTGCAACCGCCAACACACTTTTAACAAAGAATAGAGCTTACTCAACCAACGCACCAACTTGATTTACCAACAGAGGAGCGGAGTGAGCGCCAGCCCCAGGCTGTTGATTGTGCGCCGGTTTAGGCGCGCAAGAACTACGGTCCCGCCACAGGGCACACTGACCAGACATTGGGCTGGGTGCCGTCCGTCGCTAGAGGATTGAATCACACGCCGAATACGATTTTGAATGGTGCTTTGATCATCTGGGGAAAGGGGTAGGCTGGCATCGCGGGCCAGAATATGAATCTCGACTTGCTGCCCAAGTGGCTGACTTCAATAGCCAGGCCCTGCTGCTTGGGAGCGGCCGGGCCTGAAGCGTCACAGCCTTCCAGCCGGCCGTGCCTGCCGCCTCAACAGAGGGCCGTTTTTGTGCGGGCCTTGTGATGTAGCGGCACGATTGCTGCGGCCGTTTGCGGCCGTTTGCGGTCGTTCGCTTCCACACGGACCGCAGTGTGCAGGCTTAACCGGGCCACGCGCGCCCCCTTAAGGGGCCACGCCGCTGCAGCACACCACCCGGGGGTCAGCACGGATATCCGGCTCCGGGGCATGCAGCTAAGGTAGGGAGTCTTTGTAGCACTGGGAATTCGGCCATGACTCACTTACAAAGCAATCAAGATCAGCCTTTGGGCTCGACGGGTTGGGCGCTGCGCCGTAAGGCAGCCTTGCTGATGAGCGTTGGCGTGGCCGCGGCGGTCTTGGCGGGCTGCGGCGCTTCTGGGCCCGAACCCACGATTTCCTTGCAGGTAGTGTCGAGCGCGCCTGACCGGGTCTCTGGGGGTGATGCGCGCGTGCGCGTCACGGCCGATGTCAGTTTTCATGGCGACGTCGAACTATGGCTCAACGGTCGAAAGCTCAATGTGCCCCTGACCGCCAATGGCGACCAGCTCGAGGGCTTGGTTTCCGGCATGAACGACGGAGCCAACACGCTCGAGGCCCGCATCCGCAACGGCAGGTCGAAGCGGACCCTGCAGCTAACCAACCACCCGATCACAGGGCCGATGTTCAGCGGCCCTCAACAGACGCCCTTTGTCTGCACCACGATCCAGAGTGCGGTGGCGCGCCAGCCCCTGGTGGACAGTGCCACCGCACCGGGCTATAAGGTCACCGACGCCTCGGGCGCGGTTGTGGGCTATAGCCGCAACTGTTCGATCGACACCTTTGTCGCCTACCACTATCGCAACACGAGCGGAGCCGTCAGGCCGATGCCTGCTGATGGTTCACGGCCAGCTGACATGGGCACTGTCACGCTGGCCGACGGGCGTACGGTGGACTTCGTCATCCGCCGCGAGATTGGCTCGATCAACCGCTTCTTGTACAGCATCGCGATGCTCGCGCCGCGCGGTGAAAGCCCGACCCGGCCTGATCTTTCGCTTTGGAACAAGAAGCTGCTGTACTGGTTCCAAGGCGGCGTGGCGGTGGGCTACTCGCAGGGCACCGTGCACGGCGGCTCAATGAATGCCGACATCCTGGCCAAGGGTTACGCCATTGTGCACAGCAGCGGCAACAACACCGGCACGCACTACAACCTGGCAGTGGCCAGCGAGACAGCCATGATGACCAAGGAGCGCTTTATCGAGCGCTACGGCGTGCCGATTTACACAGTGGGCTTGGGCGGCTCCGGCGGTGCCATCGCGCAGTACCACCTGGCCCAGAACCACCCGGGTGTACTTGACGCGCTGCTGCCGGTGCAGAGCTATCCTGACATGGTGACACAGACCATTCATATCGGCGACTGCGAGCTGCTCGAGCATTACATGGACGCGACTGACCGCACCAACCCCAAGTGGCGCACCACCAAGAACCGCAGCTGGCTGGTGGGCCTGAACGCCGAAGAAAATATCCCTGGTGGGCCCAACACACGCGTGAATGATCCGCTGGCTGCAGCCAAGACGCAACTCGGCTACAGCACCGCCGTGGGCACCACCGAGTGCTTACCGGGCTGGCGTGGACTCACGCCACTGTCGATGAATCCGCGATACGGCCAAGTGGCCAATCAGGCCAACTACGAACCGCAGTCGGCGATTGCCGCCATCCGTTGGACCCACTACGATGACTTGCGCAACATCTACGGTGTGGACAGCACCGGTGCCGCGTACTTCGCCTGGGACAACGTTGGCGTGATGTACGGTCTGAAGGCGCTCAAGGGTGGGCAGATTTCGGGCGCTGAGTTCCTCAATGTCAACTGGCACATTGGCGGTTGGAAGGAGCCGAATCAGATGGTGCAGGAGGGCTTTCCCTACGTCGGCAGCTTGAGCCCGACCAACTTCGACCCCTGGAGCCGGCGCAACATGAACCTCGCGCCCGATGCCAACACCCCGGCCCCGCGCACAGCAGGCAACCCAGGCGCCATGCGCGCAGCCTACACCTCGGGCCATGTATTCAGCGGCCGGCTGCCGGTACCCGCGTTGGATCATCGACAGTACATGGAGCGTGAGTTGGACATGCACAACGCGCACCAGTCGTTTGCGGTCCGCAAGCGGGTGACGCAAAACATGGGCTCGAGCGATAACCTGGTGATTTGGTTCACCGACACGATGCCAGGCACGCCTAAGTTCAGCCAGACGCTGGAGGCGCTGGACGTGATGGACCAGTGGATGGGCAACATCCTCGCCAACCCAACACGCAGCATCGCTGCCAACAAGCCCACCCGAGCGGTTGACAGCTGCTTCAACACGGCTGGCACGCGCCTGCACGCTGGCGACGACGTGTGGAACGGTATCCTCGACACCAAAGCAGCGGGTGCCTGCACCCGGGCCTTCCCGCTATATGGCACCTCGCGCACGGTGGCCGGCGCGCCAATTGAAGGCGGCATCTACCGCTGCGCGCTCAAGAGCGTTGACCTAGCGGCTACCGATGGCACCTTCTCCCCTTGGTCGCCCAATGCGGCCGAGGTGGCGCGCCTGAAGCAGATCTTCCCCGCCGGCGTGTGTGACTACACGCTGCCGGATCAGGCCAGGCCGAGCTGAGTTTTAACGCATCGCTGTTGGACCTTCAGCAAATTAGGGGCAGGCTGTTGAGCGGCCTGCCGCAGCCTGGGGCATCGCTGGGCGGTGCTAAAGGGCCTGCCGGTCGGCATCGGTGTATCGGTGTGGCGGTGCGGCGGTATGGCGGTGTGGGTATGCTGGTGCTAAAGCGCAGCGACCGCACCGGCGGTGAGCGGTGGCTGGAAGTGGCCTCGCGCCACGCGTATCAAAGCCGTGAGCACCCTCCGCTGAGTCCCCATCAGGCTGGTACCGAGCCGCTACGAACCTGAGAGGTGTGACTCGCCTGGATCCAGGCAGGCCAGGTCGCAGGAGTTGTGAATGTCCTGCAATTCAAGTATGCGGCCCAGCCTGCGGATGGTGGCCACGGTAGGCCGCCAGCGCCTTGCGATTACTCCCATTGGGTACAGAAGAGCTGTCAACCTCTATGAGTTGGCGTCACAAGTGTCAGTGGCAGCGGCAGTGGCAGTGGCAGTGGCAGTGGCAGTGGCAGTGGCAGTTTGATCCATTTGGCTGGCAATTGGGGTCGCCTGATTGAATCGTGCACGTCCCTTGGGGTGCTGCGCCCCTGCTACGCCACCATCGCCTGCAACATCAAACTCGCCCACTCCGCCGGTGCTTCCTCATGGCCCAGGTGACCCCAGCGCGGCAGGGTAATCAGATTTGAGCCCGGGATCAGCGCCGCCGCACGGGCGCTGATGGAGGGCGGTACCGTGCCGTCTTGTGCGCTGCTGATCAAGGTGACCCGGCCCTGCAGTTGCGGCAGTTCGCGGGCGAAGGGCTCCAGTTCCCACTGCGCCATCATGCGCAGCACTGCGCGCAGGTGCACTTCGTTGTGGGCCAGCCGCTGGTACAAACGGTGGCCGCGCTCGTCAATCACGGAACCGGTGTCGCGCAACAGCAGGTCCACCGTGCCGGGGCGCCGGGCATTCCACACCAAGAAGCGGGTGGTCCATGGGTTGGTGGCCAGCGCGCGCGCCACTGGCATGAACAAGCCGGCCGCGCGGCCTCCCCAGGGCAGCAGGGCGCCATTGAGGCTGATCACTTCACGCACGATTGAAGGCTGCAGCAGCATCAACTGCAAAGCTACGGCCGCGCCGGCGGAGTGGCCTATCCATGTGTCTGCACGCAGTGCAGGCTGCTCCTTTCCTCTCAGCGCAGCCTGCAAGGCGATCAGCGCGCGCGCCATACCGGACAGGGTAAGGTCTTCATCCACTGCTCCACGCGTGTAGGCATGGCCAGGCAGGTCCACGCTGATTACCTCATGGTGCTGCGCCAGGATGGGCGCCACGTCGCGCCAGGTGTGTGTGGAAGCGCCCGTGCCGTGCAGCAGCCAAATGCGCTGGGGGCGTGCAGCGGATACGACGCTTGACGGGGGCAGCAGGCGCTGCGCATGCCAGCGCAAGTGCCCTTGCGAGATAAAACGGCTGTGTTCGCGCAGTGGCCAGTCGGTGCCCTCACGGTCCCAACTCAGGGCTTCGCTCATGGCGGTGGGCGCGGCGTGGGTCTAGGCCGCGCGGCGGTTACGAACGATGCGCCCGATCTCACCGGCTTGCGCTTGGGGCAGGGGGATGTAGCGTGCGCCCATGGCCAGGGCCAGTTCGCGGGCCTGCGCCTGCGGCTTCGGTGAGGTGTCGATCAACAGACATGACACCCTGCTCATAAAAAGTTGGCGCGCGGCGGCGACGGCATCAGCATGAGCGGCCTCACGTCCCGGCAGGCCTTCGAGGTTGATGTTGGACTTGCCGTCGGTGAGCAGCACCATCGACACCGTATCGCCCCGGCGCTGCAGCGATTCGCACAGCAGCCGCGAGTCGGTGAGGGCGCGCGCCATCGGCGTGCCGCCGCCCCCGGGCAGACCGGCCAGGCTGCGCTTGGCGCGAACGAGTGAGCGGGTGGGCGGCAGCACCGTTTGCGCCTCTTGCCGCCGAAACCCGATCACGGCTACGCGGTCGCGTCGTACATAGCAGTCGGCCAAAAGCGTTTCCACAGCGCCCTTTGCTTCGGCCAGGCGATTCAAGGCATTGGACCCCGAGGCATCCACCACAAATACCGTGGTGGTCGGGCGCCGCGGCTCACGCCGAACGATGCGCAGGTCTTCGCGGCGCACCACCACCGCTGGTGGCCGGGCCTTGCGCAGCCGCTGCCACGGTGCGGCTTGGCGCAGCGTATCCACCAGGCTCAGGCGTTGTCCGCCTTCGGGCAGGCCGGGGCGTATGCCCGACGGGCGCCCCCGCGCCCCGGCGCGCTGTTGTTCGCCGCTGCGCGAGGAAGCCTCACTGCGAGCGCGGCTTCGTGCTGCCAGGCCGTTTGCTTGGGCCATCAGGGCCAAGAGCCCAGCCGGCAGCGCGGCCTGTATCGCTTCGATGATGAGGTCCTGCAGGTCTTCGGGCTCAGGCACGGGGGTGGTCTGGGCGCTTGTGGGTCCAGCGGCGCTGGGGCCGGGTTCTGGAGGCTCAGCGTTGAGGGGTGGTGGTGGGGGTGCCGGCTCATCCTGCTGTGGGGGTGAGGCCTGCCGCGATTGGGTGTCTTGCTGCGCGTCACCGGCCTGAGGCGGCGCGGGCATCCGTGTGGCTCGCGGGCCCAGCACCAGGCGTGCGGCATCTCGCACCTCGTCGGTACCGGGTTCGTTCAAGCCGCGCAAGGCAGCCAGGGTACGGGCAGCCTGCAGCGCCCACCAGGGGGCGCGCACCGACTCCACGCCCAGGGCGACCGCTGCTTGCACAAGGGCGGTCACCACCGCTGCTTGAACCTCGATACCCGGCAGCCGTTGGCGTGCGGTTTGGAAGTCTTCGCGCTCGTCTTCGTCCCAGACGCTTTCATCGGTGGGGCCCAAGGGGGTCAAGCCGCAGCTGCGCCAATCCAGGTCCTGCAGGTTGAGCACGAAGGCCAAGCGTTCACGCAGCGCCGGCTCTAGGCCGGGCTCTTCGCCATCGGGCAGTGCTTCGTCCATAGCCACCACGGCCAGCCGCGTGGGCACCTCCAGGCTCATGCCCTCACGCTCTACGCGCAAATGGCCACGGTCCAGAGCTTGGCAAAAGAAGGCCACCGCTCGGCGCGGCAAGCGTTCGGCCATGGGGCAGGCCAAGAGGCCGCCGTCGAGCTCGCTGAGCAAGCCGGGTTGCAATACCGGGCGGCCACTACTGAGTGTGGCCGCAAGGTCCAGCCCGCCCAGCAGGCGCGATTCGTCGGCGTGTTGGGGCATACGGCGCAGCATGGAAGCGGTGGGGCAGGCCTGCTGCAACACACGCAGCCATTCATCACGCACCGGCCCGGCGGGTGATTTCAGGTGCACACCCCCAAGGCCTACGGGGTTGACGGCCAGCAGCGCGGCAACCAGGCGCGCGTCCATCCAACGCGCCAAGGCTTGGTCTGCCGCATAGGCTGCGCCGACGGCATGGGCTCCATCAAGGGCATCGGCGGCGCCCGTACCTGCCGACGACGCCGGCGCTTTGCGCCGAAGGGCCAGCACCTCAGCGCCGGTTTTCGTTTGGGGTTGGCCCATGACCGTGGCCTTGCGCGGACGTGTCAGGCGGCCTGTGCACCCATGCCCGACGCGAACGCCTCGGCCATGGCCCTCTCGATCCTGACGCCCGCACCGGTGTCGTCCAAAGGATTGCGCCGCAGGCGGTGGCGCAGTGAGCTCGGGGCCACGGTACGCAGGTCGTCGGTGGTGACGCTGGTGCGGCCTTCCAGTGCGGCCCAAGCGCGTGCGGCGCGCAGCAGCGTGAGCTCGCCGCGCAGGCCGTCTGTGCCCAACTGCAGGCACAGGCTGGCCGCCTTTTCCAAAACCTTGTCGGGCACCACCATGTCGGCCACCCTCTTACGCGCGGCTTCAATCTTCTTGCGAACCTTTTGGTCCTCAGGCTTCCACTGCGCGCAGAAGGCGTCGGTTTGGCGCTCATAGGCGTCGCGCCGCTTGATCACCTCCACCCGCGCGGGAATATCGCTGGGCGTGCGCACGTCCACCGACAGGCCAAAGCGGTCGAGCAGTTGCGGCCGCAATTCGCCTTCTTCAGGGTTGCCGCTGCCCACCAGCACAAAGCGCGCGGGGTGTCGCACGCTCAGGCCTTCGCGCTCCACCACGTTTTCGCCGGAAGCGGCTACGTCGATGAGCAGGTCCACCAGATGATCTTCCAGGAGGTTGACCTCATCGATATAGAGAAAGCCCCGGTTGGCGCGGGCCAGCAAGCCCGGCTCGAACGATTTCTGGCCCTGGGACAAGGCTTTTTCCAAGTCGAGCGCGCCGACCACGCGGTCTTCAGTGGCCCCCAGCGGCAAATCCACCACAGGCACGGGTATCAGGTCGACATCACAAGCGGCCGCTTCGCCCGGTGGATTACGGCTGCAACCGCCTTCACGGCAGGCGGCGCAGCTCAAACTGGGGCGTGCGGGGTCGCAGTGGTACGGGCAGCCGCGGGTGGCCCGGATGGGCGGCAGCAGGGCTGCCAGGGCGCGCACCGCGGTGGATTTGCCTGTGCCGCGGTCGCCCAGGATCAGCACGCCGCCGACCGAGGGGTCGACGGCGGTTACCAAGATGGCCCGCTTCATCTCGTCCTGTCCGACGATGGCCGAGAAGGGAAAGGGTTGCTTCATGGTGCTGCCTACCTCCCGAATCTGCCCTTGGCGGGGCATTCCGGGTTGTCAACTTCGTGTGACAGTCATACTATCACTATAAATTGACACTTGGAACCGTCCGTTTTCCGGGACAACCCTGAATCTGCGCGGCTTCCCCTTGCTCATGAATGTCGTCTCCATTGGTTTGAACCACCACTCGGCGCCCCTGGATGTCCGCAGTCGATTCGCCGTGACCCAGGACGCCCTGGGCGACCACCTGCGGGCCTTGAGGGCCCACTTGGAATCGCAGGCCGGCGAAGCGGCCATTCTGTCCACCTGCAACCGCACCGAGCTGTACGTGGCCACCCACGGCGGCACGATGCGCGACATGTGTCATGCGGGCATGAGCTGGTTGGCGGGGCAGGGCGGCATGCCCGGCGCCGCGCTCAACGACCACCTTTATGTGCGTGAGGGCGGCGAAACCGCGCGTCACGCTTTTCGCGTGGCCAGTGGGCTGGATTCGATGGTGATTGGCGAGCCGCAGATCCTGGGCCAGATGAAGGCCGCTGTGCGCCACGCCGGCGAGGCGGGCACCCTGGGCAGCACCTTGCACCAGCTGTTCCAGCGCAGCTTCTCGGTAGCCAAGGCCGTGCGCAGCCGCACCGAGATCGGCGCTCATTCGGTCAGCATGGCCGCGGCCGTGGTGAAGCTGGCCGACCAGCTGTTCGAGGATTTCAGCAAGCTCCGGGTTTTGTTTGTGGGTGCGGGCGAAATGATGGAGCTGGTGGCTACCCATGTGGCCGCGCGGCAGCCCGCAGCCATGGTGGTGGCTAACCGCAGCGCTGACCGCGCGGCGCGCTTGGTGTCGCGCACGGGGGCCACGCCCATACCCCTGTTCACCATGCCGGCCCGATTGGGTGAGTTCGACCTCGTGGTGTCGTGCACCGCCAGCGCCTTGCCGCTGATTGGCCTGGGCGCGGTGGAGCGGGCATTGGTGCAGCGCCGCCGCCGCCCGATGTTGATGGTGGACCTGGCCGTACCGCGCGACATCGAGCCCGAAGTGGCTCGGCTGTCGGATGTGTACCTGTACACCGTGGACGACCTCGCCGGCATCGTGCGCGAGGGCTCGTCGAGCCGGCAGGCCGCCATTGAGCAGGCCGAGAACATCATCGACGACGGCGTGCGCAGCTTTGAACACTGGATGCAGCAGCGGCGCAGCGTGCCCTTGATCCAGGCGCTGCAGCACCGGGCTGAGCACTGGGCCGAAATCGAGATGGGACGCGCGCGCCGGCGTTTGGCGCGCGGCCAGGATGTGGAAGCGGTGCTGCAGGCCCTCACACGCGGCCTGACGGGCAAGTTGATGCACGGCGCCCTGCACGAGATCCACGCCAGCAACGACGCCCAGCGCCGCGCCACGGCCGACACCATGGCCCGCCTATTCGGATTGCCCGGTGCTCCTGCGCGGCGTTCTACCCCAACGGCGCGTGATGCCTGTCCCCACAAGCAGGACACCACCGTCACTCCCCTTCGTTCCCTTAGGCCCAAGGAGGCACCATGAGCCTTTTGATGCGCATCGAGTCGGCGTTGGAAAACGCGCTGGCCCACAGCAGTGGGCCCGGCTGTCCGCCGCGCTTGGTCTCGGCAGTGCGGCATGCGGTGTTCCCGGGTGGAGCACGCATCCGCCCGCAACTGTGCTTGGCCGTAGCCATGGCCTGCGGTGATGAAGACCCTGATTTGGCCAACGCTGCAGCGGTGGCCATCGAGCTGCTGCACTGCGCTTCTCTGGTCCACGACGACTTACCCTGTTTCGATGACGCTGATTTGCGCCGTGGCCAGCCCACGGTGCACAAGGCCTGGGGTGAACGCCTGGCGGTCTTGAGCGGTGATGCCCTTATCGTGATGGCCTTCGAGGTGATCGGCCGTGCTGGTTCTGCGCGTCCGCGCCGCATGGCCCAGGTGTTGTCTGCCGTGGCGGCGGGGGTGGGCATGCCTTCGGGCATCGTCGCTGGCCAAGCTTGGGAGTGTGAGCCCAGGGCTGACTTGCGCGACTACCAGCGGGCCAAGACGGGGGCGCTGTTCACCGCGGCTACGATGTGCGGAGCCTTGTCCTGCGGCGTGGCCGCCGAGCCCTGGCGCGCTTTTGGTGACGCCCTCGGCGAGGCCTATCAGGTGGCCGACGACATACGCGACGTGGCGGGCGACCCTGCACTACTGGGCAAGCCGGTTGGCCAGGACGCCGAGCATCACCGCCCCAGCTGCGCGGCCGAATTGGGCCTCGACGGTGCTGTGCGCTATTTCGAAGACCTGGTGCGGCGCGCGCAAGCAGCGGTACCGGCCTGCGACGGTGCAGGTTTGTTGCGCCACTTGGTGCGACAGGAATCCCTGCGACTGGTGCCTCAGGAACTGGTGCCCGACATCGTGCGCGCCGTGGCCTAAAGGCGCGTCCATGCGGCCTTTGAGTTCATCGAGTACCCGGCAAGATTGGGCTGCGCCCGTGTCCACCACCTGGCATGACCGGTGGCTGGATTGGCGCGATGCGCGCTTGGTGCACCCCTGGTTTCGGCGTTGGGCTATGGCCTGGCGCTGGCCGCGTGCCTTGGTTCGGCGCCGCGCACGTTCGCTCTTCGACCTGATGGCGGGTTTCGTCTATAGCCAAACCCTGCTGGCCTGTGTGCGCTTGCGTCTGTTTGAACAGTTGTCGTCCGGGCCTCAGACGCTGCCACGCCTGGCGGCCTTGACCGGTGTGCCCGAGGCCGGCTTGGAGCGCTTGCTGAATGCAGCTTGTTCGCTGCAATTGCTTCAGCGGCGTGACACCGGCGCTTATGGCTTAGGCGTCTTGGGTGCTCCGCTGGTAGGCGACCCGGGCATTGCCGCCATGGTGGAACACCATGCCCTTCTCTACGACGACCTGCGCGACCCGGTGGCCTTGCTCAAGGCCGAGGTGCCCACCGGGCGCATGGCCTCTTACTGGGTCTACGCCAACACGGCGCAGCCCGGCGGGCTCAGCGACGAGGATGTGGCCGCCTACTCGGCGCTGATGTCGGCCACGCAGCCCATGATCATCGAGGAAGTGCTGCAGGCAGTAGACCTACGGCTCCACCGGTGCCTCTTGGACGTGGGCGGCGGCGAGGGCCGCTTTGTGCAACAGGCTGCTTTGCATGCGCCGGGCCTACAGCTCATGTTGTTCGACCTGCCCGCCGTGGCCGAGCGGGCACGCGAACGCCTAACTCGTGCCGGTCTGGGGCGGCGCTGCACGGTGCACGGTGGCGACTTTGTTCGAGATGGCCTGCCCACCGGGGCTGACATCGTGTCCCTGATCCGCGTTGCCTTCGACCACCCCGATGAGCGGGTGCTGGCAGTGCTGCGTGCGGTGCACACCGCTTTGCCGCCCGGCGGTACGGTGGTGCTGGCCGAGCCCATGTCGGGCACACCAGGGGCAGAACCCATGGGGGAGGCCTATTTCGGCTTCTACCTGACGGCCATGGGCCGAGGGCGCCCGCGGACACCCGAGCACCTAGGCCGACTCTTGGCGGCGGCGGGTTTTGGGGCAGTGCAGCTGATGCCCACCCGGCTGCCCCTGCAGACCCGAGTCATGGTGGCCACCAAAACAGCGTGAATCAGACGTAAACAAGAGTTGACATTGCTTAAAGTAAGCTTAGGATGACGCGTATGGATGCCGATCTGAGCACGCTTGCCGTTGTCATCGAACGGCCTGAACACCTGCGGTTGAGCCGCCTGGCCCTGCAGGCGCCGGGGCCCGCTGACTTGGTGGTGGACATGCAGTGGAGCGGCATCAGTACCGGTACCGAGCGCTTGTTTTGGACCGGCAAGATGCCCCCGTTCCCGGGCATGGGCTACCCCCTGGTGCCGGGTTATGAGTCCGTGGGCCGCGTGGTGGAAGCTGGCCGCCAAGCCGACTACAAGATCGGCGAACGCGTATTCGTCCCTGGCGCGAACTGCTACGAAGGAGCCCGCGGCCTTTTCGGCGGCTCGGCTTCGCGGGTGGTGGTGCCAGCCGCACGGGTGTTCCCCCTGCCGGAATCCCTGGGTGAAGAGGCGGTGTTGTTGGCCTTGGCGGCCACTGCATACCACTCAGTGGCCGGTGGCGGGCGGGGCTTGCCGCACGACCCCCCCGACCTGATCGTGGGGCACGGGGTGTTGGGTCGCCTGTTGGCGCGTTTGGCCGTGGCCGCGGGTGGCGCTGCCCCCACGGTGTGGGAAACCCAAGCGATACGCCAGGGCGGTGCCCAGGGCTATCAGGTCGTGCACCCAGACGAAGACCCACGACGTGACTACAAGGCCATCTATGACGTCAGCGGTGACCCCAAGCTGCTGGACACCCTGATTTCGCGCTTGGCGCCTGGGGGCGAGGTGGTGTTGGCCGGCTTTTACCACGAGCCCTTGTCTTTCCAGTTTCCCCCGGCCTTCATGAAGGAGGCCCGCATCCGTGCTGCAGCCGAGTGGCAACGCCCGGACATGCTGGCGGTGCAGGCCCTGCTGGCCAGCGGCCGGCTCTGCCTGGATGGCTTGGTCACTCACCGTGAACGGGTAGACCACGCCGAGAACGCATACCGGACTGCCTTCGGCGATCCGGCCTGTTTGAAGATGATCCTTGACTGGAGTGCCGCCGCATGAGCAGCAACACCGCCATCCCGGCGACCGCGCCGGTTCAACTGATGCTTAACCGGCAACAGTTGCGTGCTGAAGCGGCATTGGAGCCGCCGGCCGTGCACACCGGCGAGGTGAAGAAGGAAACCCAGATCATTGCCATCTATGGCAAGGGTGGTATCGGCAAGAGCTTCACTCTGGCCAACCTCAGCTACATGATGGCGCAGCAGGGCAAGAAAGTCCTGCTCATCGGCTGCGACCCCAAGAGCGACACCACATCGCTGCTCTTTGGAGGCAAGGCCACCCCCACCATCATCGAGACCTCATCCAAGAAGAAGCTTGCGGGCGAGACGGTATCCATCGGCGATGTGTGCTTCAAGCGCGACGGCGTCTTTGCCATGGAACTCGGTGGTCCTGAGGTGGGCCGAGGCTGTGGTGGGCGGGGCATCATCCACGGCTTCGAGACCCTGGAAAAGTTGGGCTTCCACGATTGGGGCTTCGACTATGTACTGCTCGACTTCTTGGGCGATGTGGTGTGTGGTGGCTTTGGCCTTCCCATTGCCCGCGATATGTGCCAGAAGGTGATCGTGGTCGGATCCAACGACCTGCAGTCGCTGTATGTGGCTAACAATGTGTGCTCAGCGGTCGAGTACTTCCGCAAGCTCGGCGGCAATGTGGGTGTGGCCGGCATGGTCATCAACAAGGATGACGGCACTGGCGAGGCGCAGGCCTTTGCGAAGAACGCGGGTATTCCGGTGCTGGCCTCTATTCCGGCGCACGAAGATATCCGCCGCAAGAGCGCAGCCTACGAAATCATCGGCAAGCCCGATGGCCAGTGGGGCCCTCTGTTCGCAGAACTGGCCACCAATGTGGCCGTGGCGCCGCCGCAGCGGCCCAAGCCCCAAACCCAGGATGCGCTCCTGGGCCTGTTCTCCTCCGATACGGTGGGGCGTAACGTGGTGCTCGAGCCGGCCACCACATTCGACATGATGGGCCGCGAAGAAGTGGCTCGGCCTTCATTGGAAGTGGTGTACGACAACGCTTGAGCGTTGCACCTGCCCCAACACCCAGCGCTGCCATGAACGCACCCCACGAACCCGTGAATCGAATGGCCACCGAACAGGATGGCTTGGGCTGCCATTCAGGCGCTGAGAAGATGAAGGCGGCCGCACAGGCCTCGGGAAAGTCTGAGGTGCTGCAGCAGTATGCCCGTGACTACCCCATGCCTGAGGGCGCGGGCCCGCATGATCAACCCCAAAGCATGTGCCCAGCCTTCGGATCGCTGCGAGTGGGCTTGCGCATGCGACGCACCGCCACCATCTTGTCAGGCTCGGCCTGCTGTGTGTACGGCCTGACCTTCACCTCGCACTTCTACGGCGCGCGCCGCAGCGTGGGCTATGTGCCCTTCAACAGCGAAACGCTGGTTACCGGCAAGTTGTTTGAGGATATCCGCGAAGCGGTGCATGCCCAGGCCGACCCGGAAAAGGTTGACGCAGTGGTGATCATCAACCTGTGCGTGCCCACTGCCAGCGGTGTGCCTTTGCAACTGCTGCCCGCAGAAATCAACGGTGTTCGCATCATCGGCATTGATGTTCCGGGATTTGGTGTGCCCACCCATGCCGAAGCCAAGGATGTGTTGGCCGGTGCCATGCTTCGCTACGCGCGCGCCGAAGCACAGGCCGGTCCAGTGGCCGCGCCGCGCCAAGCCCGCCCGCAACTGCCGGCGATTACCTTGCTCGGCGAAATGTTCCCAGCCGATCCGGTGGGCATTGGCATGATGCTGCAGCCGATGAACCTGGCAGTGGGCACGGTGGTACCCACGCGCGAGTGGCGCGAGCTCTACACCGCGCTGGACTGCGAGGCTGTTGCCGCCATACACCCCTTTTACACCGCCAGCGTGCGCGAATTCGATGCCGCTGGCCGTACGGTGCTTGGCTCTGCCCCGGTGGGCGTGGAAGGTACCGAGGCCTGGCTGCAGGCCATTGGGACCGCCTGCAATGTGTCGCAGGCGCAGATCGACACCGCCAAGAACCGATTCCTTCCCATGATCCGCAGCGTGCTGGCTGCTGCGCCCATCAAGGGCCGAATCACCGTCAGCGGCTATGAGGGCTCGGAACTGCTGGTAGCCCGGCTGTTGATCGAAAGCGGAGCCCAGGTGCCCTATGTGGGCACAGCTTGCCCCAAAACACCCTGGAGCGCGCACGACTTGGCTTGGCTGCAGGCCCGCGGCGTGCAGGTCCAGTACCGCGCCAGCCTCGAACAAGATGTGGCTGCGATACGCGAGTTCCGACCCGATTTGGCCATCGGCACCACGCCTGTGGTCCAGGCTGCCAAGGAAGCTGCCATCCCCTCCCTGTACTTCACCAACCTGATTTCAGCGCGCCCGCTGATGGGCCCGGCCGGCGCTGGCTCCCTGGCGCAGGTGATCAATGCCGCGCTAGCCAACAAGGGCCGCTTTGACCGCATGCGCGGCTTCTTTGAAGGTGTTGGCACCGCGCACGCCGCCGGCGTGTGGGAATCGGGAGATGGCGCAGCCGGTGTTCCGCAGGACCGCCCCGAGTTCAAGGCAGAGACACGCCGACAGGTCATCAAGATCATGAAGCGCCGCAAGGCCGAGGAGATGTTGCCTTGAGCTCGGTGTCAAGCTTATGTGTGTACCGTTTAACGGGTCAGCTGGGCGGGCCTGGCGTGCCGTTCAAGCTGTTGGGTGAGCACTGAGATGCTGATACTCGACCACGATCGCGCCGGAGGCTACTGGGGAGCGGTGTATGTGTTTACCGCCATCAAGGGCCTGCAGGTGGTGATCGACGGCCCGGTGGGCTGCGAGAACCTTCCGGTGACCAGCGTGCTGCACTACAGCGATGCGCTGCCGCCGCATGAGTTGCCCATCGTGGTGACGGGGCTGGCTGAAGAGCAGTTGGGGCGCGAAGGAACCGAAGGCTCGATGAAGCGCGCTCACGCCGTGCTCGACCCCGACTTACCAGCGGTGGTGGTCACTGGCTCGATCGCCGAAATGATCGGCGGTGGCGTCACGCCCGAAGGCACAACCATCCAGCGCTTCTTGCCCCGTACCATCGATGAAGACCAATGGCAGTGCGCCAACCGCGCCATGCTGTGGCTGTGGCAACAGTACGGCTTACGCCACATTTCGGCGCGCGTCCCGCTGGCCGGGCGGCCTGCTGGCGAAAAGCCACGCGTGAATATCATTGGCCCGGCCTACGGGACCTTCAACTGCCCCAGTGACCTGGCTGAAATTCGCCGCCTGGTGCAAGGCATTGGCGCCGAGGTGAACATGGCTTTTCCGCTGGGCAGCCACCTAGCCGATGTGGCCGAACTGACCAACGCCGATGTGAACATCTGCCTGTATCGCGAGTTCGGCCGGGCCCTGTGCGAGGCGCTGGAGCGACCCTACCTGCAAGCGCCCATTGGTCTGCACAGCACCACGGCCTTCCTGCGCGAGCTCGGCACCTTGCTGGGCTTGAACCCCGAGCCCTTCATCGAGCGCGAGAAGCACACCACCATCAAGCCTTTGTGGGACCTATGGCGATCGGTCACGCAAGACTTCTTCAGCACGGCCAGCTTTGGTGTTGTGGCTGGTGAAACCTATGCGCGTGGCCTGCGCCACTTCCTCGAAGATGAAATGGGCCTGCCCTGTCACTTCGCGGTGTCGAGACGGGCCGGCGAAAAAACCGACAACGCCAACATCCGCCGCCTGATCCACGAGAAGGCGCCGCTGATCGTCTTTGGTAGCTTCAACGAGCGGATGTACCTGGCTGAGACCGGGCAGAAGGGGCCGATGAAGGCCGCCTACATACCGGCCTCCTTCCCCGGGCCGATCATCCGTCGCCACACCGGTACTCCCTTCATGGGCTATGCCGGCGCTACCTACCTCGTGCAGGAGGTTTGCAACGCACTGTTTGACGCGCTGTTCCACATCCTGCCCCTGGCCACGGAAATGGACCAGGTGCAGGCCACGCCCGCACGCGGCATCAGCGGAAGTGACTCCGTTTTGACTTGGGATGAACAGGCCCAAGACGCCCTACGCGAATGGGTGCAGTTGCAGCCGGTGCTGGTGCAGATTTCCGCAGCCAAGGGGTTGCGCGACAAGGCCGAGCAACTGGCGCAGCGCGGCGGCGCCGACCGGGTGAGCCTGCAGCAGGTGCGCCAGGCCTTGGGCCAAACGGCCCGAGCCACAGCGGTGGCTACCCCTTCCGCAAAGAAACCCATGGGCGGTAGAGCCACCGCCCGCCAGGAGATACCGGCATGAAGCAAGCATGTCCAGTAACAGAACACGTCCAAGCAGTTCGGACTCCCGACGTCGCGGCATTCGGCCGTGGCTTCCCGTGCTGCGCGGGTTTCGCAGGCGAACGGCCGCAAGGTCGCAATTGAGGAGCATCTCGATGGCTGAACGGAGAACTTCAATCTCTGGCCTGAACGATGACGAGGCCCAGGAGTTTCATTCTTACTGGGTGCAAGGATTTGTGGGATTTACGGCTGTGGCCGTGGTCGCACACCTGCTCGTCTGGATCTGGCGTCCCTGGCTCTGATAGCCCATTGGTCACCTGTCAGGAGGATCTGTGATCGCAAATACCCACGCTGAACACGCACGGCTGCATCCACATGACGATGCGCGAAGCATTTCGCTCATCTTTGTGTTGGGCTATGTCGTGTTTCTGGTCATTGCCCTGTTGGGCACGGCCATGGGCTTGCACTGGCGGACCTGGCTGCCCGGTGCCGAAGGCATGACGAGCATCTTTGGCGGTGTGAAGGCGGCTGTTTACACCTTCATGTCTCACTTACTTTAGGAGCACACCTATGTGGAGAATTTGGCGTCTTTACGATCCCCTTCGGGCGATGGTCGTTCAAGGCATTTTCCTGTTTGGTCTGGCTGCGATGATTCATCTCGTCCTGCTCAGCACGAACAAGTACAACTGGTTCGACGGCGCGAAGAAGCCTGCAGTCGCTTCGGCCAACGCACCGATGCCGACAGCCGTAGCTTCAAGCGGCAAGTAAGCAGTCTGATCGCAGTACCCGTGCACGGCGTGGCGACACGCTCGCCACTCCGTGCACGTTGGAGTTCAAAGGCAGTTGAGCTCAAGCAGAACCTGGGTCGGAGGACAAACCATGGCCATGTTGAATTTTGAAAAGAAGTACCGCGTCAGAGGCGGCACCCTGGTGGGAGGCGACCTTTTCGACTTCTGGGTGGGGCCGTTTTACGTCGGCTTCTTTGGCGTGACCACGCTCTTCTTCGCGGTGTTGGGAACAGTTCTGATCTTGTGGGGCGCCTCGCAGGGTCCCACATGGAACCTGTGGCAAATCAACATTGCGCCGCCCGACCTTTCCTACGGATTGAAACTGGCGCCGCTCATGGAAGGCGGGCTGTGGCAGATCATCACAGTGTGTGCCCTTGGAGCCTTCGTGTCCTGGGCGCTGCGCGAGGTGGAGATCTGCCGAAAACTGGGCATGGGCTTTCACGTGCCGGCTGCCTTCGGCGTGGCCATCTTTGCTTACTTCACCCTGGTGGTAATCCGCCCGGTGCTGATGGGTGCCTGGGGGCACGGCTTCCCCTACGGAATCTTCAGCCACCTGGACTGGGTGTCCAACGTAGGCTACCAGTACCTGCACTTTCACTACAACCCCGCACACATGCTTGCGGTGAGCTTCTTCTTTGCCACCACCTTCGCCTTGTCCCTGCATGGCGGGTTGGTGCTGTCAGCCACCAATCCCAAGAAGGGTGAGTTGGTCAAGACGCCCGAGTACGAGGACACCTTCTTCCGCGACACGATCGGCTATTCGATCGGCACGCTCGGCATTCACCGCCTGGGCCTGTTCCTGGCCTTGGCCTCCGGTTTTTTCAGCGCCGTGTGCATCGTCATCAGCGGCCCCTTCTGGACACGTGGTTGGCCAGAGTGGTGGGGCTGGTGGTTGGCCATGCCCATCTGGAAGTGAACCCTGGCGACCCACACACAGGAGCGATCCGTGGCTGATTATCAAAACCTCTTCACAACTGTCCAGGCGACGTCTCGCCATTTGCATGATGGGGTGCCGCTGGGCCCCTACAACAGCTCGCGCGACTTCAAGCCCTGGTTGTTTCACCTGCTAGGCCGCCTTGGAAATGCACAAATCGGCCCCATCTACTTGGGCCGCCTGGGTCTGGCTTCGCTGTTTTGCGGCCTGCTGTGGTTCACCATCATCGGCATGAATATGCTGGCTTCGGTGGACTGGAGCCCGATCCAGTTCGTCAAGCAGCTGTTCTGGCTGTCCTTGGATCCGCCCAGCCCGGAATACGGCCTGTCTATTCCGCCCATGAACGACGGCGGTTGGTTCCTGATCGCAGGCTTCTTCTTCCTAGCATCCGTGCTGCTGTGGTGGGCACGCATGTACACCCGCGCCCGTGAGCTGGGGTTGGGCACCCACATCGCTTGGGCCTTCGCGGCAGCCATCTGGTTGACCGTGGTGCTGGGCTTGCTTCGCCCCATCCTGATGGGCAGCTGGAGCGAGGCTGTTCCATACGGCGTCTTCAGCCACCTCGACTGGACAGCTGCCTTCTCGTTGCGCTACGGCAACCTCTTCTACAACCCCTTCCATGCCCTTTCGATCGTATTCTTATACGGCTCGGCGCTGCTGTTTGCCATGCACGGTGCCACCATCTTGGCGGTAGGCCGGTATGGAGGCGAGCGCGAGATCGAACAAATTGTCGACCGCGGCACAGCCTCTGAGCGTGCCGCGCTGTTTTGGCGTTGGACCATGGGCTTCAACGCCACGATGGAGTCGGTTCACCGCTGGGCCTGGTGGTTCGCAGTGCTGTGCCCCTTGACCGGTGGTATCGGTATTTTGCTCACGGGCACCGTCGTGGATAACTGGTACCTCTGGGCCGTCAAGCATGGTGTGGCGCCTCCGTACCCAGCGGTTTATCCCCCACAGGTTGACCCGGCCACGCTCATCCAGCCGCGCTGATACACGGAGCACGACCATGAATATTATTCAAAGACTAACCACTGCGGTGATCGCCCTGGGCACGTTGCTGGCCCTGGCGGGATGTGAACGTGGCGCACCGTTCGAGCGGCCGCCGGTGGATTCTGTGCAGTCGGGCTATCGGGGCACAGGAATGCTGCAGGTCTACAACCCCCGAATCCTGGAGCCCCAGATTGAGCAGAATCAGCCGCCAGCGGCTCTGCCGCCCGCGTCTTCTGAGGGCCCGAAGGCTTCCCAGGTCTATCAGAACGTCAAGGTGTTGGGAGACCTCAGTGTCGCTGAGTTTGCCCGTCACATGACGGCTATCACGGCTTGGGTTTCACCCAATGAGGGCTGTGTGTATTGCCACAACCCGGCCAATTTCGCGGAGGATTCGAAGTACACCAAAGTGGTGGCGCGCCGCATGATTCAGATGACGCAGCACATCAACGTTGATTGGCAGCAGCACGTATCCAACACCGGTGTGACCTGCTACACCTGTCACCGCGGCCAACCGGTTCCTTCTAAGATTTGGTTTACCGCGCCCGGCCAGAACAAGGGCGCTGACTTCATCGGAAACAAGAACGCGCAAAACACCCCTGATCAAGACTCGGTGAAGGGTGCATCATTGCCTTACGATCACTACACCGAGTACTTTAAAGAAGCCAAGCCCATACGGGTAGCGGGCAACACCGCTCTGCCCACCGGAAACCGCGCGAGCATCCAGCAAGGCGAGTACACCTACGGCTTGATGATGCACATGTCCGACTCTTTGGGCGTGAACTGCACCTACTGCCACAACTCAAGGAATTTTGGCGACTGGAGCCAGAGTCCACCGCAACGCACCACCGCGTGGTACGGCATCCGAATGGTTCGAGACCTGAACCTCGATTACATGGAGGACCTGACCAGCATCTTCCCAGTCGGGCGCAAGGGTCCCCTGGGTGATGTGGCCAAAGTAAACTGTGCCACCTGTCACCAGGGTGCTTACAAGCCACTGTATGGCGCCAAGATGGCTAAGGACCACCCTGAGCTGACCACCTTGGTTCAGGTGGTGGCTGGAGCTGGTGCCGGTGGCGGCGCTGGAGACGCCCAGGCCGTCAAGGCCGCGGCCGATGCCGTGGCGGGTACCAAGCCAGCACCCAGCCGTTGAGTACCGCGCCGTGATCCAAGCAGGCCCTTGAGCCGCTTGATGCAGTACCCGGCTTGAAGGCAGTTGTGGTGAGCGCTACCCTTCACCCCGACATTGCGGTGGTGGTGCTCATGGAGTACCGGACTGGCCTGCACCTCTTGTGGGGATGGGGCCGATTTCTGTTTGGGCGATACGCTCTGAACCGCTGGCCTGGTCTCCGGTTTGCCAAGGTCATGGGCAGTGGTCACCAAGGGGGCTTTGGCCTGCGGCCCAGCTTTACCCGCCAGGGCCTGTTTTGTGTATTTGCCGGCCATCACGCGGCAGACGCATTCGTGGCGTCGGACTGGCTGCGCCGAGGCGACCCGCACCTGTCGAGCTGCCGCTGGCTCAAGCTAGAAGCCTACTCCAGCCGCGGGCGTTGGTCGGGGCATGAGATTCGAGCCAGTGCGGAGCCCCCGGAGAATGAGCCGGTGGTGTCACTGACCCGAGCTTCGATCCGATGGTCTCAAACGCTGCGCTTTTGGCGGATGGCACCGCCTGCCGAGGCGGCGCTTGCACAAGCCGGTGGCTGTCGCTTGTCGGTTGGCCTGGGTGAAGCGCCGGTGCTTCGCCAAGTCACCCTGAGCATCTGGGACTCGGTAGCGTCGATGAATGCCTACGCCCGCAGCGGCGCGCATGAGCAGGCCATCCGCACCGCATACAAGGGACGGCACTTCAGCGAGTCCATGTTCGTTCGCTGGCGCTTGCTCGAACAAGGGCAGTGGTGTGCCGGGTGATCGAGTGAGACCTTTGTCTTGCACAGCGCGCGATCGTGCTGTGGTGGTCGGGGCTGGAATGGGTGGCTTGGCCTGTGCATTGACCTTGGCCCAGCGTGGGCTGGAGGTGACGTTGGTAGACGCCGCTGAAGGCCCGGGTGGCAAGATGCGGCCCTTGTCCGTGGGTGGGGTACAAATCGACTCGGGCCCGACCGTGTTCACCATGCGATGGGTATTTGAGCAGCTGTTCGAACAGGCCGGCGCCAGTTTTTCTGAACGTGTCGCCTGCGATCCCTTGAGCATACTGGCGCGCCATGCTTGGCGAAGCGGCGACCAGCGCCTGGACCTGTGTGCGCAGGCGGTGGATTCACAGTCGGCGATCGCCACGTTCAGTTCCCCCGCTGAAGGCCGGCGGTTTCAGGCCTTTTGCCAAGAAGCCCGCCGCTTGTATCGCCACCTGGAAGGCCCTTACATCCGCTCGGAGAAACCTACCGTGCTCAGCCTGATGAAGGACCTGGGGCCGGGTGGATTGATGGCGTTGACCGGTCTGGGCCCATTCCGTACCCTGTGGGCGACATTATCCAAGCGATTCTCTGACCCTAGGCTGCAGCAATTGTTCGGACGGTACGCCACGTACTGTGGCGCTTCACCCTGGCAGGCACCGGCCACCCTGATCTTGATTGCGCAGGTCGAAATGGATGGGGTTTGGGCCGTGCGGGGTGGAATGGGGCGACTGTCGGTTGCACTGGCCGAATTGGCCGCTGAGCGCGGCGTGGTTCAACGCTACAGAACCCCGGTAAAGGATGTGGTGGTGGAGGGTGGACACACCCGCGGCGTGCGATTGGCCGACGGTGAGCTCTTGCGGGCTGACACGGTGGTCTTCAACGGGGACGTGAATGCCTTGGCCATGGGGAGCCTGGGTCGCGGTGGGTCCGCCGCTGCTGCCGTACGGCCGCGCAGCCAGCGCTCGCTGTCGGCTATGACCTGGAGCGTACTGGCACCTACCCAGGGCTGGCCACTGACCCGCCATAACGTGTTTTTTGATCAGGACTACAGCAGCGAATTCCGCGACATCTTCGGTCGCGCACGCTTTCCGACAAAGCCCACGGTGTATGTGTGTGCCCAAGACCGGCATGATCAAGGTCTTGCGGGCGTTGGGTCGGTGGATCAGCCCGAGCGACTGTTGGTGCTGGTCAATGCGCCGGCATGTGGTGATGAACAGCAGGGCCCGAGCTGGGACCGCGAGCAGGAGATGCAGTCATGTCAGGACCGAACCTTCGAGCTGCTGAACGCCTGCGGGCTGCAGGTGCACCGACATCTGGGGCAGGAGCAGCGTACGACGCCCTGGGAATTCGAACAGCGCTACCCGGGCTCGGCGGGCAGTCTCTACGGCCCGGCCACTCACGGCTGGCTGTCGGCCTTTCGCAGGGGGTCAGCCCGCACGACGATACCGGGTCTGTACCTGGCGGGGGGCAGCGTGCATCCGGGGCCGGGGGTTCCGATGGCCACGATGTCGGGGCGTCTGGCCGCCGAAACCGTGATGGATCACCTCGATTCGACCAGTCCGTCGCGCCGGGTGGTTATCTCTGGTGGTATCTCGATGCAGTCAGTGATGACGGCCGGCATGCCCTGACCATCATCGCCTTTGTAGGCAGCGTCTTTTCGCCCTACTACGCTCGGGCCTTCAAGCACCTGGGCGCTGGGGTTGACCCCCAAGACCATGTCTGCATCAACGTGGCCTTATACGGGGCCGGAAGCCACCGCTGGGCGATGACCGAACGCAGCTACCGTCACTTGGTGCGCTCGGCAACGCACTTCCAGGTGGGGCCCAGTGCCCTGTCTTGGAATGGTCGCTGGTTTGAGTTGAACTTTGACGAGCGTGAATCGCCATGGCCAGCCCGTTTGCAGGGACGGGTTCGGGTGCACCCGAGCGCCTTCACATCGTTTCGAGCAGACCTGGACGAGCGGGGCCTGCACCGCTGGGGGCCAATTGCCCCGTGTGCGCGTGTAGAGGTCGAATTGGCGTCGGGGGCACAGATCTGGAGCGGCCCGGGCTACTTCGATTCAAACGATGGGGACGAGCCTATTCACCGACCCTTCGAGCGATGGGACTGGTCGCGCAGCGTGAGCCAGCATGGCCACACCTCGGTTCTTTACGATGTGCAGTGCAAGTCCGGTGCCCAGCGACTGGTGGTTCAGCGCTTTCGTCCTGATGGTTACAGTGAAGGCTTTGAAGCCCCACCCAGGCACCGGTTGCCCAAAACGGCCTGGGGTATCGCGCGCAGCACTCGCAGCGACCCGGGTTCTACCCCAAGGGTGCTTGAGGTGTTTGAGAACACGCCCTTTTATGTCCGTGATCTGGTGAGCTCGACCGTCTTGGGCGAATCGGGTCCATCGGTGCACGAGTCCTTGGACGCTCGCCGCGTGGCCGCGTGGCCGGTTCAGATGATGTTACCGTTTCGGATGCCGCGCCGGCGCTAGCGATCAGGGCCAGCTTGTGAGGATGGGACGTCACCCGTCTGCTCTGCCTTTAATTCGGCTTCGTGCTCGCGTGCACGTTGCGCCAACAGCTGTTCCCGATCGCGCTTGACCGAGCGCAGTTGCCACCAGCCGAAGGCCAAGGCGCCGCCGAACACCAGCACCCCTTCGATCAGGATCAGTGGCCAGTGTGAGCTGTCCATACTGGGCGTGCAGGCGATTCGAGCGCAAAGCTCGTCGATGCGGTTGCGATATCGTTTTGGCGCAGGCGCTCGGCCTCACGGCGCTCAAACAGGTCAATCAGCCACACCATCCGACCATCACCAGCCGGTTCCTCTCCTAGGTCGGGGGCATCCATGGGGTCGGCCTTCGCCGAGGCGTTCACCAAAAACGCTGTGGCATCCAAGGGTGGCTCCCAAGTTCCCGTTGGGCCCGCAGCGCGGCGGGGACGGGTCGGGCTGGTCAAAGCCTTGCCCAGCAGCATAAGCTTTCGGCGGCTAGAAACCACCGCTCGGCTGTCCACGGAGTTCAGACCACGCCGCTCGACCTCACGCCCAATTTCCCCGTACACCAGTCCTGCAGCGCGAATGGCTGCCTGGCAGTCTTTTGGTAGCAGGGCAATACCCGACTCGGCGCGCTTGTACAGGCGGTCCGCTTCGTCCAGCAGGCGCTTAACCACCCGGCTGATGGCTTGGTTGAACTGGGGATCTCTCATCCATTGGTCGGGATCAATCCCCTCCTCGCGCATCCATTGGCGAGGCAGGTACAGGCGACCGGCGCGGGCGTCTTCGCCTACATCACGTGCGATGTTCGTGAGCTGCATGGCCACACCCAGATCACACGCGCGGGACAAGGCTGCAGCAGTGCGCACACCCATGATCAGGGTCATCATGGCCCCAACAGTAGAGGCCACGCGGGCCGCGTAAGCATGCAGTGCCTGTACCGTTTCGTAGCGCCGCTGCTGTGCATCCCAGGCAAAACCCTCGAGCAATGCATCCAGAAGAACGCGTGGAATCTGGTGTTGGTGAACCACCATGGCCAGTGCGTGATCTGATTCCAGCTGATGAGGATGGGCTCGATAGACCGCATCCAGGCGTTGCTGCAGTTCGGTGGAGGCCGCAGCCTTGTCTGCTCCGTCGTCTATCAAGTCGTCGGCCACTCGGCAGAACGCGTACAACGCGGTGGCGGCCAATCGGATGCGCGGTGGCAGCAGCAGGGAAGCTGCGAAAAAGGTCTTGGAGCCCCCGCGCATGAGGCTGCGGCAGGCTTTGAGGTCAAAGTCCTCTGCTAGCCGTTCGCTGATGTCCGGGGAGTTCAGGGTTTGAGTGTTCATGCTTGATGGGTTCAGGCGCTTCGGGCTACCGAGCGTCGAGCGCCCCCGTACCGTTGATGGAACTCGTTGGCTTGGGGAATGACCTTGTCCAAGGCCATCGCCGACATCAGTACACCGGGTACCCCCGCGCCCGGATGGGTACTCGCCCCCACCATATAGAGTTGATCAATATCCTCGCTTCGGTTGTGTGGCCGGAACCAGGCGCTTTGCAACAACAGCGGCTCAAGCCCAAATGCAGCGCCCTTGTAGGACAGAAGGCGGTCCTGAAAGTCCAGAGGCGTGGTCACGCGGGAGGTGACCAGGTGAGATCCAAGGCCTGGCAGAACCGTGCGCTCAAGAGCTGCTTGAACCGATTGGCGGTAATGCTCCGCTGTGGCGGGCCAGTCGGTTCCGCTATCCAGATGCGGCACAGGAGACAGGGCATAAAAGGCATCGCAGCCCGGTGGTGCCATGCTTGGGTCACTGGCGCTTGGTCGATGCAGGTACAGGCTGAAGTCCGGCGCCAAGCGGTGCCGCTTGAAGATGTCTTTGAGCAGTTCTCGGTAGCGAGGCCCGAGCACCAGCATGTGATGCGGCACCTCTTCATAGCGCCGATTGGTGCCGAAGTACCAAACGAACAAGCTCATCGAGTAGCAACCCTTCTCGATGCGGCGGTCGCTCCAGTGACGCCGGTGTTGCGGTGCGATCAGGTTTTTGTAGGTCCAAGCCACATCGGCGTTACACACCACCAAGTCTGCATCGACGGTTTCGCCGTCAGCCAATTCAACGCCATGGGCGCGGCCTTGGCTGATCAAGATCTGCCGAACTGGGCTGTTCAGCCGGATCGAATTACCTTGCCCGTGAATCAGTTTTGCTAGGCCCTGGGCCAGTGCTCCGGTACCCCCCATAGCCCAGTGAACGCCCCAACGCTTTTCGAGGGCATTGATCAGGGCGTAGGCGGAGGTCACCGAGAAAGGGTTGCCGCCAATGAGCAGTGGGTGGAAGCTGAAGACGATGCGCAGCTTAGGGTTTGTTAGGTAGCTGGCCACCCGGTCATAGATTGGGGTCCATGCCCGCATTCGGACCATAGACGGGATGGCGGAAAGCAAGTTGCCCACGCTGTCAAAGGGTACGGTGCCCAGGCCCTCAAAGCCTAAGCGCCGACACTTTTCGGCATAAACCATGAAGCGATCGTAGCCGTCAACGTCTTCAGGCGCGAAGCGGGCAACCTCGTCACGCATGCGCGTTGTATCGCCGCAGTAGTCGAAGTACGAGCCGTCATCAAAGCGGATACGGTAGAACGGGTCCATCGCTTTGAGAGTGACGTGGTCGCTCATGCGCTGACCGCAAAGGGCCCAGAGTTCTTCCAGCAGATGTGGAGCGGTGATGATGGTTGGCCCAGCATCAAAGGTGTAGCCGTCTTGCCGCCAGACCGCTGCGCGGCCACCCACCTGGTCGAGCTTTTCCAGCAAGGTCACCCGATAGCCTTTGGCACCCAGGCGTACCGCCGATGCCAATCCACCAAACCCGCTACCGATCACAATGGCATGAGGGCGAATATCCGACGGCCCCAGTGAGGAGCCCCGCGCGGCGCTGCCCACGCCCGGATTAGGCCGAACGGGCGTGTAGTAGCTTTTCATCGCTTTGGATCCTCAGGTGGGGCCCGTTGGGTCCCATGGGCGACTGCGGCACGGCTGCGCCCGTCAAAGCCTCTGCGGGGGTGTTGACCACTGCTGTCCTGGGCGTCTTAGGATGGTCTCGCAGCGCCCACTTCCAAAGGGAACTCGGGCTTACGGGCAGCACCAGCATCCAGTGCTCCAAAATACCCATTGCCAACATTGTGGCTACCAAGATCTTGCCGACGGCCTGCGCACTGCCCGATTCGGCCGCCATGGCGCCCATCACCAGCCACACCACCACGGCGGTCGACAGCGAAATGGACCAGGGCATCAGTAAGTTCATTGGCGCCTTACGGAAGTAGGTTTGCAGGTAGTTCAGGTGGCTGGGCAGGAATTCCAGGCCCAGGTTTCGAACCCCGAGAAACAGATTGAGCTTGGCGCTGGCGCGCATGCACCACAGGCCGCCAAAGATCCACAGACCCACCGAGTTCGCCTGGTTCCAGGTCAAGGCTGCCAGCAGACTCAGAGACAGCAACAGCCACAACTCATGCCACAGGACGACCTGCACGGCCTGTGTGGCTTGGCGCCACCGAGAGCAGCCCTCGGTATGACCCCACTTTCGCGGTCCTGTGATCCATCCGGTGAGAAAGGACAACTCGTGCCAGCCCCACAGCAGCAGCGCACAGATGAAAGCGCAGTAGGCGCCGGCTACCGAGGTCTGAGTCGCCGTGTAGGCAAGGCCGATGAGCGCACCGATGGCCAGCAAGCTGGAAATCACCAAACTCCAGCGGAAGGTACGATGCGGCAAACCATCGAGCAGGATCACCACGCCGGTGCTGAACCACCAGACGAAGACCGCGAAGATGGCGGGCAGCAGCCAGTCAGCCATGGCTTACGTACACCGTGCAGATCATTCGGATATCCGCGCTCACCAAGCCGGCTGCACACGAACCTGCTGAGGCAATTCGTGTGTATTGACCGGTATGGTGAACAGCCGCAGATAGGTCCAGACAGCTCGGACGGCATACCCGGCACGCTGCAGCTGACCGAGGACACCGCCGCGTTCCTGTGCGGCTTGCATACGGCGGGAGAGGTCAACCAACTGGTCCATCCCGGCACGGAAGGCGGGGTTGTCTAGATCCAGGGTGATGGGGAAGACCTGGCGCGTGATCTCCGAGGTGATCTTGAGCACTTGCCAGTCGTACTCGGTGGAATCCAAGCCCATGGCGTTGTGCAGCATTGGGCGGGTGTGGTCTCGCACATACATGGTGGCGTATACGGCCAGCAGGAAGAAACGGATCCACAGTTTGTTGCCGCCTTGCAGCAGTTCGGGGTTGGCCCGCATGATCAGGGCAAACGACTCGCCGTGGCGGAATTCGTCGTTACACCAACGTTCGAACCAGCGAAAGATCGGGTGGAAGCGTTTGTCGGGGTGCTTCTCCAATTGACGGAAGATACTGATGTAGCGTGCGTAACCGATCTTCTCTGACAGATAGGTGGCATAAAAGATGTACTTGGGCTTGAAGTAGGTGTACTTTTTGGTTCGCTTGAGATCGCCCAGGTCAATGCCGATGCCGAAATCCCGCAGCGACTGATTGATGAAGCCTGCGTGCCGAGACTCGTCACGCGCCATGAAGCGCATGAGCTGTTTGATATCGGGGTTATTCACATTCTTGGCAATCTCGTTGTACAGGATGCAGCCGGAGAACTCGGACGTGACCGAGGTGATCAAAAAGTCCACGAACTCCTTGCGCAGTTCGGGCGTGAGCGCAGCAAGGCTTGCCCGGGCTTCCTCGCCAAAGGTTGCATCGCGCTGAAAGTGGTCGTGGTTGTTATCGCCTTCGTACTCCGCCATCATCGCGTTCCACTCAGCCCGCACGGGCGACACGTCAATCGCGTCCATGGCCTTGAAGTCGGTGGTGTAGAACCGCGGGCTCAAGAGCGTGGTTTCCTTGGCTTTTCGGGCCGCATCATCGGAGCTGTTGAATCCCGGTGCAGCGATTGCGCTGGGTAGGGCTTGGCGGTCTGTGCTCATGGCGTTTCCTTCTGAATCAATCGTGCAAAACTGCCGGCATGCTGCGGGCCGAAGGACTCCAGGTCCAGGCGAGTACCGGTTTGTGGGTCGATCAGCGTCAAGCGCCCGTCTTGTCGCTGGTGAAGCTCAAAGGGCGCCTGTGGCCCGATCTGGCGGCGCATACGGTCGTGGCTAAGTACTCGAAGCGCACCGCGCAAGAAGCCTGCCTCACCCTCAACCACCGTCAACCGCTGGTCGTGCAGACCGTCGCGAACCTCAATGGATCCGTCAGGCAGGTCGAGAAAGCGCAGAGAGCTCACCCGTACGCTGGGTGCATCCGGATGGCGAATGTCGATGCCCGACCATCGAACCGCAGCCACGATCAGCACCGTGATCAGCAACAAGCTCCCCAGGATCGCCACGGCGGCCGGGGGCACCAGGGGAGCGTCATGGGTATGGTGACTGGACATGTCAGGGTTTGCGGTGGCGTTCAGGACTGGTTGACCGGTGTTGCCATGCGGTGCCGGTCGGCTGTTTCGCCTTGCTGCTCAGATGGGCGTGCGCGCAGGCTACGAGCCTGTGACCAGGACGCGGTCAATATCGTTGCCACGTGTAGCGCGTCTTGAATACCGCGCAGGGTTGGTTGGGGAGACTTCAGGTGCCAGGCTCGCGCATGGGGCCATAACTGCAGATAGGGGATACGCGATTGCGGCTCGATTTCCAGCGTCACGTCACCGTGGCCGTCCTCACCTGGCCGCAGGTTGGCGCTGGTGATACGCGTATAGGGGATATTGAAGGTCACCGTGAGCACGATGCCAACGCGCATGACCACCCGCCGGTTGGTCAGGGTGTAAAGGGTATGCCGCGCGCTGAGCCAGGCCAAGGCCCAGACGATCAGCAAGCCACTGCCGGCCAGCACCAGGAAGGGCACCATGCCCTTGACCAATTCCAATCCTGTGAGCTCGTCTTCGAGGAGAAAGACCAGTCGCAGCAGACCAATGAGCCCGAAGTAGAGCACCAACTTATGCAGATGGAAGGCCTCGCGAGCCAACACGCGCCATTGCGGCGCACCTTGCCACAGAATGCGCTCCCCGTGGGGCAGTTCCTCAGGTAGGCCTGGTACGGGCTCTTCATCGTGCTCCTGCAGCAGCCCAGCTGAATGGCTGTGCTGCTGCAGTTGCGGGGCAGGGGTGCTGCGAACCGGCTTCATACCATCGGCTCAGCCCGAGATGGTTCTGCGTACAAGGTGCCGCCGCCGAAGTAGCCCATGACCTTCTCTTCTTCCAGCAAAGTGATCTGATTAGGCGCCTTTAGCGCTGGGACATCCTCAAACTGATGGCCCAGAACCGCCTGTACCTTCACGCCAGATCGGGTGATACGGCAGAAGGGCATCGGCACCATCACGCGACGTCCATTGGGCGTCTGCACCTCAAGGTAGCGGAACATGGCCTCTGCGGTATCGATCCACAAGTCGGTGATCACACCGCCGGCCTCATCATCCGAACCCACAATCGTCATGCCGCGCGGGTCCACATCTTGGTAGGCCACTTGGTAGTCGGTGGCCACCCGCAGGGGAATGATCTTGACCTTGCCGTCCCAGGTGAGGTCGGGAACGTCTGCCCGGCGGGCGTAGGCCCCTGGGCCGATGCCATCGAGCATGGGGTTACCCGTGGGCACTAGGGGCGCTCCCTTCCACGGGTGGGCAGCTACAGCCGCCAGATTCACCTCGTGGTCATGGACGACGTGGGTGGGCTGGGTGGCCTCGCCGCCGTGGGACAGGAGAAACGTCTTGGGCTCAGCGACTGGCCAGCCCATGATCTTTTGCTGGCGTGCGCCGTCGTCGATCATGGGAAAGCCCTCACGGTGGCTTTCCTTTTGAAGGTAGACGATCAGCCCAAAGAAAAAGATCCAAAACAGATATAGCACGAGTTGCGCCACATCGACATACTGCGTGATGGCTCCGGTTCCCATAACGATCTCCTCGATGACGACCTAGCCGGGGAATTCAGCCAGGCCAAACTTTCCGGCTTGCGCCGGTTCGGTACTGCGGGTGCGCATGCGCACCAAGGGCCCCAGGGAAATCAGGGCCAAGAACAGCAACAACAGTTCGATGACGTACACCGTGCCGTAGCCGGTGGCCGGGTGTTGTAGGGTCGGACCAAAGGACCCATCGGCTGCCATGGCGGCGGCTGCGTCGCGCACTGCACCACCCAGTCCGATGGCCACACCTGCAGCGGTGGCCTGAACAGCGCCCCAGGCCCCCAAGGCAAACCCGTTGTGCTCCTGAACATCCAGGTTCATCGCTGCGGTCAAGGTGGACACTGCGAATAAACCTGCACCAAAGCCCACCAGTACCGTACCCATTCGAAACATCCACGCAGAGTCCGCTGGCGCAGCAAACAACACAAGTGAGAAACCCGGAAGGCCCATCAATAGCCCCAAGCCGGCCATGCGCAAAGCATCATGGCCATGCGACAGCCAACGCGCAGACCATGCAAAGGCGGCCAGGGATCCTCCTGCCAGCAGTGCCGTGAGTGCTGAGGTCTGTCCCACACTTAAACGTAACACTTCACCACCATAGGGCTCCAGCACGATCTCTTGCATGTTGAAGGCCGCCGTACCCAGCCCCACTGTCCACAGGAAACGCCGAGAGGCCGGCCTGCGGATGAATCGGTCCCAATGGGCCGCGAAAGGCAAAGGAGGGGAAGTGTCCAAGCGACGACGCCGATCCGGGTCGCGCGCCTCTTGCTTCCAACTCGCGATGACATTCAGAACCACCGTCAGCACTGCCACGCCCTGCACCAACTGGATCAATCTGGTGCCGCTGAAGTCTTCGAGTACGGCGCTAAATACCAAGCCACCGCCCACCATGCCCACCAGCAGCAAGACGTACAGCAAGGCCACTACCCGCGGCCGTACCGCTTCGGGTGCGATATCAGTAGCCAATGCCAAGCCTGCCGTTTGGGTGATGTGTATGCCCAGGCCTACCAGCAGAAATGACAGCGCCGCCGCGACGTGACCAACCCATGCCAGCCCGAGTTCACCTTGGCCGGTAAGCACCATCAGCGCAAAGGGCATGATTGAGAAGCCGGCAAACAGCAAGAAGGTGCCCATCCACAGATAGGGAACCCGGCGCCACCCGATCGCCGAACGGTGGATATCAGACCGATAACCGATCACTGTGCGAAACGGGGCAACCAAGATGGGCAGGCTGACCATCAGCGCCACCAACCAGGCTGACATCCCCAGTTCAACGATCATCACCCGGTTGAGTGTGCCCACCAGCAAGGCACCAGCCATTCCCACCGAAACTTGGAACAGGCTCAGTCTGAGTAGGCGCAGCAGTGGCAACTCCTTCGAAGCCGCGTCTGCAAAAGGCAACACGCGCGGCACCACCACACACAGCCAATGCTCGAGTGCGGGGGGAAGGGGTGGGCGAAGTCGCGACATAGGGGCTCAGCGGCGACGCAACTCCATGGCCTGAGAGATGTAGAAGCCAGCCTGGATACGTTGGGTTCGCGGTGCAGACCAATCCCCGAAGCGCTGGTCTTCATCCACCGTTCGAAGCAGGTCAGACTCGGCCACGGGGACGATCATCGGAGCCCTGTCGCCGCGCGGAAATAAAGAGCCCACCCGGTGCATCAAGCTCAGCAGCGGTGTTCGCGGCGCGAAGGTGAAGACCACGGACTCGCGGGTCCGCTCGATCAGGCAGGCCAGCACACGCTGCATATCGGCATGCCCGTAGTGGATGATGGAGTCCATGCAAACCACATGATCAAAGTCGCCATGGGCCGGGTCGAGCATGTCGCCAGCATGAAACTCGATCCGTCCGCCGTTGCTGGCAGATACCGCGTTCCGCTCGGCTTGGGTTCGCTCCCGTGCAAGATCAATCAGGGTCGGCGACAAGTCGATCGCTACCACTTGGGCGCCGCGCCGCGCAGCCTCCATCGCCAATGCGCCGGTGCCACACCCCGCATCGAGCAAGCGGCGTCCCCGCAGGTCGTCAGGCAGCCATGACAGCAGTGTTTGGCGCATACGGTCCCGACCAGCGCGCACCGTCGCACGAATGCGGCTGACCGGCGCATCCGATGTCAACCGTGCCCACGCTGCCGCCGCGGTTCGGTCGAAGTAGTGCTCGATTTCACCGCGGCGCTCAACATAGCTTTGGCTCAGCATCAGTCAAACCCCAAGAGGTCAAAAATTTCACGGTCCTTGAGCGCCGTAGCGGTGATTGGGTTGGTCCCAGCCCATAAGCGCGCTGCCAAACGCAGGTATTCCTGTCGAACTGCCTCGAGCTCTGGTGAGGACTCCATCTCGAACAACGTGGCCTTTTTCAAGCGGCTGCGCCGAATCACATCCAAGTCGCGAAAATGGGCCATGGTCTCCAGGCCTACTCGGTCGTTGAACTTCTGGATTTGATCGGTATCGGCACTTCGATTAGCAATTACGCCACCAAGGCGGACGTTGTAGTTCTTGGCCTTGGCGCCGATAGCCTGCACGATGCGGTTCATCGCAAAGATGGAGTCAAAGTCGTTAGCAGTGACGATCAACGCTCGGTCGGCGTGCTGCAGCGGAGCGGCAAAGCCCCCGCACACGACATCGCCCAAGACGTCAAAGATCACCACATCGGTGTCCTCTAGCAAGTGGTGCTCCTTGAGCAGCTTGACCGTTTGGCCCACCACATATCCACCGCAACCTGTTCCGGCTGGGGGGCCGCCGGCCTCAACGCACAACACGCCGTTGAAGCCTTCGTAGACGAAGTCTTCAGGCCGCAGTTCTTCGGGATGAAAGTCAACGCTTTCCAGCACATCAATCACTGTGGGAACCATACGCTTGGTGAGCGTGAAGGTAGAGTCATGCTTGGGGTCACAGCCGATCTGCAGCACCCGTTTTCCGAGCTTGGAAAACGCGGCGCTCAGATTGCTGGAGGTGGTGCTCTTGCCAATACCCCCTTTGCCGTAAACCGCGAAAACCTTGGCGGTCCCGATCTTGAGCGCCGGGTCCATCTGCACCTGCACCGAGCCCTCGCCGTCTGGTGGTATGCCCTTCGGACGGGGACCGCGGCCAATCTGGCCGACGGAAATTTGAGTGGTGGTGGTCAAGTGCTCGCTCCTTCATAAACACTCTCAAGCCGGTCCTCGAGTTCTTCACCCGCACGCCGAAGTGCGTTGAGGGTGGCTTCATCCGGCTGCCAATAGTTGCGTTCGTACGCCTCCAGTAAGCGGTTGGCCACCCGAACCGATGCGGTGGGGTTCAGCCTTGCCAAGCGGTCTCGCATTTCAGGGTCGAGCATGAAGGTCTCGCTCAGCTGCTGGTACACCCAGGGTTGCACCTGGCCGGTGGTAGCTGACCATCCCAAGGTGTTGGTGACATGAACCTCGATCTGTCGCACCCCCTCGTAGCCGTGCTTGAGCATGCCCTCGTACCACTTGGGGTTGAGCATGCGGGTACGCGTCTCCAGAGCCACCTGTTCGGTCAGGGTGCGGACCGTGCCGCCTCCGTGGGTGTCGCGGGTTTGGTCGCCGATGTACACGGGGGCTACCCCGACATCGCCGCCCTTGGCGCTTTGGATCGCCTTGCTCACACCGCCCAAGGTGTCGAAATAGGTGTCGATGGTGGTCACACCCAGTTCCACCGATTCAAGGTTTTGGTACGCCAGGCTCACATCGGCCAACACGCTCCTAAGTAACTCGCCTTGCTGCATGGGCTTGCCCGATCGGCCGTAGGCAAAGCCCTTGCGGCGGCTGTAGGTTTTGGCCAGTTCATCACCGGCATCCCACTGGGCGTTGTCCACCAGGCTGCCGACATTCGAACCATAGGCGCCATCTGCATTACCGAAGACCCTCAGCGAAGCCGTTTCCAGGTCGCAGCGGTGTTGTGCCTGATAGGCCAGGGCGTGGCGTCGAACATGATTCATTTCCAAAGGCTCGTCGGCTGCAGCAGCCAGGCAGGCTGCTTCAGCCAGGAGCTTGATCTGCAGGGGCAGCAGGTCTCGGAAGATGCCCGAAATGGTGATCACCACATCAATACGGGGTCGGCCCAGTGTTTGCAGGTCAATCAGTTCGGCTCCGGCCAGCCGCCCGTAGCTGTCGAACCGTGGCTTGGTGCCCATCAGCGCCAAGGCCTGTGCAATTGGGCCACCTTCGCTCTTGAGGTTATCCGTGCCCCACAACACCATGGCCACGCTTTCTGGCAGGGGGTTGCCATCGCTCATGTGGCGGGCCAGCAGGCGCTGAGCCTGGCGCGTACCGTCGCGTACTGCATAGGCACTCGGAATACGGAAGGGGTCAAAGCCGTGCAGGTTGCGCCCGGTGGGCAGTATTTCGGGCGATCGCATCAAGTCGCCCCCAGGTGCCGGACGAATGAAGCGACCTTCCAGACCCTTGAAGATGCCTTGCAGCTCGAAGTCCTGAGCCAGAAATCGATCTGCATCAGCCAAGCGCTGCAGCAACGACTGTGCCTGTGGGTCAGGTTCGTGACCCATGCGGCGCAGTACCTCCGATGCCGGTGTTCCGTCCACCAGGCACTGCACCCAAGCGCGCGGCGGGTGTGCATCGTGGCTGGACTCCGCCAAGGCCATCAGCAGGTCCACACGCTCGGCTGTCGATGGGGGTTGACCGACCACATGCAGTCCGTGGGGAATCAGGGTGTACTCCAGCTCGAGCAGCTTTTCTGTGAGCCATGCCACCGCATCACCGTTGAGTGCCTGCCATGCATGGTCGGATTCCACCAACTGCAGCTCAAAGGCCTGCTGCCGAATCATCTCCAACAGGTCGGTGCCTTCCTCGCCGCGAACGGCTTGGGGCTCAAGGCCTCGATAGCGCTCCACTGAGGACTTGAGGTCGGCCAATCCCTTGTACAGCTCGGCCTGCGCCACCGGTGGCGTGAGATAGCTGATCAGTGTGGCCGCCGCGCGCCGTTTGGCGATCGTGCCTTCCGACGGGTTATTCGAGGCGTATAGGTAGAGATTGGGCAGGTCGCCGATCAGGCGATCAGGCCAGCAGTTACCTGTCATACCCGTTTGTTTACCAGGCATGAATTCCAAGGCGCCGTGGGTACCGAAATGCAAGACGGCGTGAGCATTGAAGTCTTCCTTGAGCCACCGGTAAAAGGCGCTGAAGGCATGCGTCGGCGCAAAACCCTTCTCGAACAACAGCCGCATCGGGTCGCCCTCATAGCCGAAAGCCGGTTGGATGCCCACGAAGACGTTGCCAAACTGTTTGCCCAAGATCCAGATGTGGTGTCCGTCGGACTGTTGGCGACCGGGTGCGGGACCCCACTGCGCTTCAATCTCGGCAAGGTGCTTCTCGCGTCGAACGTGTTCGTCAGCACCAATCAGGGCATGGACATTAGCCATAGCGCCATAGGTCGCTGCATTACCTTCGACGATTTCCCGCCTCAGGTCATCGACGGTGGCGGGTACGGCAACCGTGTAGCCCTGCTGCTGCAACATCTTCATCGTGTTGTGCAGTGACTCGAACACGGACAAATAGGCGGCTGTGCCGGTGTTGCCCGCATTCGGCGGGAAGTTGAAGATCACCAAGCCCACTCGCTTGTCTGCACGGCGGGCGCGACGCAGGTCGACGATGCGCGCCATCCGTGCTGCCAACATGTCAGCACGTTCAATGCAGCTGTGCATGTCGTGGCTATCGGGCGTGTTGTCGAAGGTGCAACGCCGTGAACAGCCGGTGCAGGCGACCTTGCTGGCGCTGCCCCGGCCGCCAAAGACCATGGCACCGCTTGAGCCATCAAGTTCAGGAATGGCCACCATCATGGTGGCTTCGACCGGCAACAGGCCACGATCGGATGCCCCCCACTGGTCCAAGGTCTGGAACTCCACGGGGTACGAGGCAAAGTAGGGCACATCCAACTGCGCCAACACTTCCTCAGCGGCTTTGGTGTCGTTATAGGCCGGCCCGCCCACCAGTGAAAAGCCTGTCAGCGACAGCAGAGCATCAACGGTGCTCCGGCCATCCTTCATTAGGTAGGCCTCAATGGCTGGCCGGGCATCCAAGCCAGCGGCAAAGGTTGGAATAACGCGCAGTCCGCGGGATTCGAGGGCGGTGATCACGCCGTCGTAGTGCGCCGTGTTGCCGGCCAACAAGTATGAGCGCATCAGCAGCAGGCCCACCGTGCCGCGAGAGCCGGTGGTGGCGGTGCTTGGGAGTTCGCTCAGTTCGCGCGTCATGCCCCCGGCGTGACCGGGCACACCCAGGCGGGGGTGGTACAGGCCCACTTCGGGATAGTCCCTGGGCTCAGGCGGCTTGGCCAGCCCCTTGAGCCAAGCGCGTGAATCGCTTGCGTAGCGGTCGACCAAAAAGTGCACCATCGCACCGATGTTGGCGTCGGAGCCGGAAAGCCAGTACTGCAGGCACAGGAAATAGGCGCGCACGTCTTGAGCGGTGCCCGGGATGTACTTGAGGATCTTGGGTAGCCGGCGCAGCATCTTCATTTGCCTCTCGCCGGCGGTGGCCTTGCTGCCACCGGCCTCACCCTCTTTATGCTTACCGCGAAGGTTTTTAAGGAAGGCCATGGCCCCGCTTTGCGGCGCCTGCATATCAAATTTGCCCACGCGGGTCAGCTTGGTGACCTCAGTAGCCGAGAGGATGCAGACCATGGCATCGCAATGCTGCCTTCGCGCGCGAAGTGCGGGCAACAGGGGTATGTAATGGTCTTCCATAAACAGCATCGAAGCGATGACGATGTCGGCGCTGTTGATGTCTGCAATGCACGCTTGCAAGGCTGCAGAACTGTCGCCCCATTCTGAAGCCGCATGCACCGTCAGCTGTAGGCCCGGCAGCTGCTGCGACAGCGCGCGGTGTGCCCGAGCCGCAGCCGCGCTGAGGTGACTGTCCATCGTGACGATGGTCACCTTCATTGCGTTGACGCTGTTCGCGTCAGCGACTGAAATGGGCCTTGGCGTCATAGAGTGTTTCCACTGTGATCAAGGCAATGCCATGGTCCAGGGCGTAGCGTTCGGTATTGCGCTTGGCCTTGCTGCGCACAAAGAAGGGAATCTTCTTGAGCTCTTGCTCCCCGTCGGCTGTCCAGCTGATGGTCGCTGATGCCGTTGTTGCCGCAGCGGGCGCCGCGGGCGCACTGGAGGCGTCACCCGCCCGCTCAAGCGCCGATAAGGACTGTTGTGCCGGCGCCGGCTGGTTGCGCATCACGCTGCCCAGGTGAGAAGGGGCAGCCTCTTGGTGAAACTCGAAGTCGTCCTTGAACATGTGTAGGAGGTGTTCTTCCAGCCCCATCATCAAGGGATGAACCCAAGTGTCGAACAGCACATTTGCGCCTTCAAACCCCATTTGCGGTGCATAGCGTGCGGGGAAGTCCTGCACATGCACCGGCGCCGAGATGACCGCGCACGGAATACCCAACCGCTTGGCGATGTGGCGCTCCATCTGAGTGCCCAGAACCAACTCAGGCTGCAACGCTGACACGGTCTCTTCGACCTCCAGGTAATCGTCGGTGATCAGTGCTTGTAGCCCCAGTTCAGCAGCCGCGTCGCGCACGTCGCGCGCCTGCTCGCGGCTATAGCTGCCCAAGCCCACCACCTGGAATCCCATCTCATGTGCGGCCACCCGCGCTGCCGCTATCGCGTGGGTGGCGTCACCAAACACAAAGACGCGCTTACCCGTTAGGTAGGTGGAGTCGACCGATTTGGAGTACCAGGGTGCCCGCAACGCCGTTTCATCAACGGGCTTGACCTGACCGCCGAGGGACTGCACCACGCTGGCCACTTCGGCCATGAAGGCCCGCGTGCCCCGTACGCCGATGGGCGTCGTGCGCACCACCGGTTGCTTGAATTGCCGCTGAAGCCACTGCGCTGCAGTGGCGCCGGTCTCGGCATACAGCACCACGTTGAAGTCTGCTTCGGGCAAGCGCATCAGGTTTGCGGTACCGGCGCCCATCGGGGCCACGACCGAAACCTCCACCCCCAATTGCTGGAGCAGCCGGGTCACTTCGGTGATGTCATCGCGATGGCGAAAACCCAGTGCGGTAGGCCCCAAGAGGTTGCAGCGGGCCGCGCGGCCCGCCACAGGGCTGCGTTCGCCGGCGTCCGCTTGGCGCGAAGCTGGACCAAGCAAGGTTCGCACCAGGTGGTAAAAGGTCTCTGCAGCCCCCCAGTTCTCCTTGCGCTGGTATGAGGGAAGCTCCAGAGGAACCACGGGAATCGGCAGGTTCAAGGCCTGTGCCAGGCCACCAGGGTCGTCTTGGATGAGTTCGGCTGTGCACGACGCACCTACGAGCATGGCGCCGGGTTGAAAGCGTATGTGGGCTTCGCGCACCGCGGACTTGAACAGTTCAGCCGTGTCGCCGCCCAGGTCTCGCGCCTGAAAGGTGGTGTAGGTCACCGGGGGGCGTCGGCCCCGGCGCTCAATCATGGTGAACAGCAGGTCCGCATAGGTGTCGCCCTGTGGCGCGTGCAGCACGTAGTGCACATCGGTCAGGGCTGTGGCGACCCGCATCGCCCCGACATGGGGCGGTCCTTCATAGGTCCAAAGCGTCAACTGCATGGAGTGTCCGTTACCGCGCTTTTAGGCCGCCAGCCTGTGTCGGCGGTCCAAGGGGCGCGCAAACAGTTGGGCCAGGTCGGCCGCCTGGTCGTAGCCGTGCACAGGCGAAAACACGAGTTCAATGGCCCACTTGGTGGTCATGCCCTCCATCTCCAGCGGATTAGCAAGCCCAAGTCCGCACACCACGATGTCGGGCCGTGCGGCACGGCAACGGTCGAGTTGGCGCTCGACGTCCTGGCCTTCTGACAGCTGCACCCCATGGGGAAGAAGCGCGAGCTCTTGGTCCATGTGCTGTCGATGCAGATAGGGGGTCCCCACCTCGGTCAGCTCCATGCCCAGTTCACGGTGAAGGAACCGGGCCAGGGGTACTTCGAGTTGCGAGTCGGGAAAGAAAAAGACGGAACGTCCCTCCAGGGCGGGCTTGACCTTGGCTAAGGCCGACTGGGCCCGCTGGCGGGCGCTGGCCGTAGCCTGATCCACGATGGCGCGGTCGACCCCCAGAGCCTGTGCACCCGCCATGAGCCATGCGCTGGTGCCTTCCACGCCGAAGGGGAAGGGCGCAGCGATGCGTTGGGCGCCTCGGTCCTCCAGCGCGTGCGCGGTATGCGCCAAGAAGGGCTGGGCCATCAGGTAGCGCGTGTGGGGCCCGATGCTGGGCAGCTCGGTGGAGCGGCGCGGCGGCATAAACTGCACCTTGGGCAGACCCATGGCGGCGAACAAACGGCTGAACTGGTCTTCGACCACATCCGGCAAGGCCCCGACCACCACGAGGGACGAACCGGCATCTGCGTATTCAGACGCAGTGGGTAGGCACGGGACCAAGGAGGCCAAACAGGCATCCTCCCCTTGGGTAAAGGTCGTCTCGATGCCGCTGCCTGAGTAGTTCAGGATTCGAACACCCGGTGCGAACTGCCGCGACAAGCGCTGGGCGGCGCGCGACAGGTCTAGTTTGATGACCTCGCTGGGGCACGAGCCCACCAGGAAGAGCGTCTTGATGTCGGGCCGGCGCTCGAGCAGCCGGGTGACGACCCGGTCCAATTCGTCGTTGGCATCGGCCAGGCCTGCCAAGTCGCGGTCATCAATGATGGCCGTTGCAAAGCGCGGTTCCGCAAAGATCATCACACCGGCGGCCGACTGCACCAGGTGTGCGCAGGTGCGCGAGCCCACGACCAGGAAGAAGGCGTCCTGGATTTTGCGATGCAGCCAGATGATACCTGTCAGCCCGCAAAACACCTCGCGTTGGCCACGCTCGCGCAGCACCGACCGTGCCGCAGGCATTGGCGTGATGCATGTGCTGGCGCCGGGCCCCGTTGTGGATACCGGCGACGTTTGAATGGGAATCACCGGGTTCATGCACATACCCCCGGTGCACACGCCGCATCTTGTTCGGCTTGCAGGCGGGCCGCGCGCAACTTCCACAAGAATTGGCCTGCGTTGACCACATAGGCGGCATAGGCGGCCAGGGCCAGGCCCATCAACTGCTCTGGCCCCAACAGCGCGTAGTACGCGGCCACCAAATAGGCTGTGTGCAGGGCCAGCACCAACATGCTGAACATGTCTTCCCAGTAGAAAGCCGGGGCGAACAGGAACACGCCGAAGACCACCTTTTCCCAAATGCAGCCCGTCACCATGATGAGGTACAGCACCAGGGTCTTCAGAACGACGGAGGCCGACGCCCACTCGAGGTCCTCACCGGTGGTCAGATAGCGCATGACCAAGGCCAAGGAGGCCAGGAAGACCAGAAATTGGATCGGTGCCAGGACCCCCTGGACCAGGGTCCAGCGGGATTCATCTCGCCGCCTTTTCTGATCGGGTGTGTACAGGGGCGGCCGCCCAGGGGCGGACAAGCCGGCGCCGTCGAGTGCCGTACACGGGGGTGAAACTGCGGTCATGACAGCAATCTAGTCGGCCAGGTCGTAACTGTCAATCCCAGTTGACGACAACTGGACATGACACTCAAAATGTGGCCTACTGGCGCCGCAGTCTCGAATTTCGGTGCTGGTGCGCTGTAAACACGCTTGAAAGTCCGACGGGAAGCAGCGATATTCCGCGGGAGGCTTAAGTCCGCGATTCCGAGCTGTTTGTGAAAAAACGTGGCGTTGGATGCCTGCAAGCGGAACACGCCGCAGCGTTGGTTTGCCGCAGATCACTTGCCAGCCAGCGTCCGCCAGCAGTAAACGCAGGATTGGATCGACCGATCAATACCACCGAAAAAGGCTCTTTTGAACCCAGCTGAACCCCCGAAAGCGACCGCCCGCCCGCCCGCATGACCGGCCACCAAGCCGGCCCGAGCAGGACCCACACGTGGGCGCGGTGCTCAAGTTGGTGCTGGAACACGATCTCATTGCCCGGCTGATGAACACCCACTGCGCATCCTTTCCCTGGCCGTCCGGTTCGCCCGGCGCCGGTGCGGCATTGGTGCAAACGGTTGTCGAAGCCGCTCAGGTTCAGGCCTTGGTAGACATCAGTTTGAACGGCGAAGCTCAAAGCGCTCGTGACTTCGTCTTTCGGCTGCGCGACAAGGGTGCCCCGATTGAATCGCTGTATCTCGACCTGATCACGCCTGCGGCACGCCGTATCGGTGCGATGTGGGAGGCCGATACCTGTGACTTCGTGTTGGTGACCTTGGCTCTGTTGCGCATTCAACAGCTTATGTACGACCTCAGCCCTGATTTCGTATTTGACGGGGCCGAGCCCAGTAGCCGTCGTGCGCTCATCGTGCCCGCGCCTGGTTCACACCACACCCTGGGTGCGGCCATGGTGGCTGATTTCTTCAGACGCGATGGCTGGGATGTGGTGAGTTCCCACGAACTCAGTCGCGCGGACGTGGTGCGGGCCTTGCGCCAAGAGTGGTTCGATGTGGTGGCGGTGTCGATTTCCGCACCGAATCAGGTCTTGATGACCAGTGCCCTGATATCGGATGTCCGAAAAGTTTCGAGCAACCGCGGTATCACGGTGATGGTGGGTGGTCCCTTGGCACAGTCGGTGCCTGATTTAGCCATTCGGGTCGGAGCGGACGTGGTGACGCTCGATGCGAAGCAAGCAGTTGTTGAAGCTGGACGGGCGGTGCCTGTCCGTAGGACGTCTGTGGCGAACTGAGCGACACCCCCTTTTGCACTTCCAGCAGTATCGGCTTTGCAACAGAACTGACGCTCAAGATGAACGACCGAGTCAACCCTCTGTTCGTACCGGTTTACGGAGATCTTCTGTTGAACCAGCAGGAAGTGTCCCTCAACGCGTTGGCTGGCCTTGATGCCCAGGCCACTGCGGCGCTTTTGGCGGCGGCGGCCGATATTGCGCTGGTCATTGACCGACAGGGCTTGATCTCAAGTGTCGCAGTGGGCAACCCAGAACTCGGTCTGATTGGCCACCAGCGCTGGCAGGGCAAGGCCTGGGTGGACATCGTCACCGCAGAAAGCCGAAGCAAGGTCACGGCCTTGTTGGAAGATGCCTCCCATCACCGGACACGCCGGTGGCGACACATCAATTTTCCGGCCTCGCAGGGCAGCGACGTGCCGATGCTCTATTCGGCGGTCCAACTCGGCGAAATGGGGCAGGTGGTCGCGTTTGGCCGCGATATGCGCCAGTTGGCGTCTTTGCAACAACGACTGGTCGGCGCGCAGTTGTCTTTGGAACGCGACTACCTCAGGCTGCGCCATCTGGAAACCCGCTACCGCCTGCTGTTTGACTCGGTGGCCGAGGGGGTAATCGTGGTGGGAACCGCCAGCCAAAAGGTCACCGAGGCCAACGCTGCCGCTCGGCTGTTGTGCGGCCTGCAGGCGCATGAAAGCCTGGAAGGCCGCTTGATGCCCGAGTTGGTCGACCCCTCGCAAGCGTTGGCTCTGTCCGACTATTTGGGTGGGGTGCGTTCCACCGGGCGCGGCGAGGGCATCAAACTGACTCTGGTGGGCACGGACATCGAGGTGTTGATGCGAGCCACCCTGATCCGGCATGAAGGGGGCTCGTCATACCTGATACAGGGGTGTCCGGTTGAAGGCGCTACTCTGGCCTTGCCGGTTGACGATGAGGCTCGAGCCCGCCTGGCACAAGTGGTCGATGCAATACCTGATGCGTTTGTGGTCACGGACGTCTCTGGCAAGGTGCTGTCGGCCAACCAGGCCTTTCTTGAACTCACCCAAGAAGCGTCGGTCGAACAGGTGCACAACGAGCCGCTGGAGCGCTGGCTGGGTCGAACGGTGGTAGACCAAAGCGTCTTGCTGTCCCATCTGCGTCAAAGTGGCAGCATCCGTTTGTTTTCAACCACCCTGCGGGGACGCTTGGGCCTCTCCGCTCAGGTCGAGATTTCGGCTGCATCGGTTGCGGGCTCCGAGCCACCGGCACTGGGTTTTGCGATCCGGGATGTGGGTCGCCGCATCGGCGCCGATCAGACGGGCGCTTCGGCCTTGCCCCGTTCGGTGGAGCAGATGACTGAGTTGGTCGGCCGCGTGCCGCTCAAGGAGATCGTGGGGGAAACGACCGACCTGATCGAGCAGTGCTGCATTGAAGCGGCGCTCGAACTGACCCGAGGCAACCGAGCCTCGGCGGCCGAAATGTTGGGCTTGTCCCGGCAATCGCTGTATGTGAAACTGCGTCGCTTCGGGTTGGTGGGCGAACAAGACAACGAAAACTGAGCGGCCAGCGCCCGAGGCGTATCGACGAAAGTGCATCGAGCAGCGTCAACCTGAATTGACAGGTAGGACCCCTGCGCGTAAGGTGGGGATCCATGTCCCGCCCCCAGCTGTCTGCAGTCGCCGAACTGCTGAAACCCATCACCTGGTTCCCGCCGATGTGGGCTTTCGCCTGCGGCGTGGTGGCCTCGGGTGTGGCCTTCGGTGAGCGGTGGTGGATGATCGTTCTAGGGGTGGTGCTGGCCGGCCCGCTGGTGTGCGCCACCAGCCAAGCTGTCAACGATTGGTTTGACCGCCATGTCGATGCCATCAATGAGCCCCATCGCCCCATTCCCTCTGGGCGCATGCCCGGTCGATGGGGGCTTTACATCGCCCTGTTCTGGACCCTGTTGTCCCTGGTCGTGGCTTCAGCACTCGGCCCGTGGGGCTTTGGCGCAGCCGTCTTGGGCCTGGCGCTGGCTTGGGCGTACAGCGCGCCACCCCTGCGGCTGAAACTCAACGGATGGTGGGGCAACGCAGCCTGTGGGCTGTGTTACGAGGGCCTGGCCTGGGTCACCGGCGCGGCTGTGATGGCTGGCGGTGCAATGCCCGATGCGCGGTCGCTCCTGCTGGCTGCGCTGTACAGCATTGGTGCCCATGGCATCATGACCTTGAACGACTTCAAATCTATCGAAGGTGACCGGCAAATGGGGGTGGGTTCTTTGCCGGTGCGCTTGGGCGTCCAACGTGCCGCGCAGGTGGCCTGTTGGGTCATGTCGGTGCCACAGGCTTTGGTGGTGCTGGCCCTGATGGAGTGGGGTCAGCAAGGCTATGCAGCTGTCGTGGCGTTGATACTGGCAGCGCAGCTGTTGCTGATGCGCCGTTTCCTGGTCAAGCCTGCGCAGCGCGCGGTGTGGTACAGCGGCTTTGGGGTGCTGCTGTATGTCTTGGGCATGCTGGCCAGTGCATTCGCACTTCGCGCCAGCGGTGTGGCTGGGATGGGCGCATGACGCAGCCCGCGGGCCCGGCGTCAGCCGCACCCCACCTGGGCTGGGGTGGCGTGTTGCGCTTGGGTCTGGTGCAAACGGCGCTGGGCGCTGTGGTTGTGCTCACCACCTCGACCCTGAACCGCGTCATGGTGGTGGAGTTGGCCTTGCCGGCGATGCTGCCGGGCTTGCTGGTAGCTTTGCACTATGCGGTTCAAATCACGCGGCCGCGCATGGGACACGGATCGGATACCGGTGGGCGGCGCACGCCATGGATCCTAGGCGGGATGGCCCTGCTCAGTTTGGGTGGTGTGTTGGCGGCGGTGGCCACCACCTGGATGCAAGAACGGTTCATGGCTGGCGCCGCACTGGCGACCCTGGCATTTGTGCTCATCGGACTGGGCGTCAGCGCCAGCGGCACCTCCTTGCTGGCTCTACTGGCCAAGAGGGTTGCGCCGCAGCGCCGTGGCCCGGCTGCCACCATAGTGTGGCTGATGATGATCTTCGGTTTTGCCATGACTGCGGGCATTGCCGGAACCTTGTTGGATCCCTACACCCCAGAGCGCTTGGTGGCGGTGAGCACCGGCGTGTCGGTATTGGCCATGGCCGTAGCTGTCTTGGCCCTGTGGCGCGTTGAGCCGCCTGCATGGCCAGCCCACGGTGATGGGGCCGCTCAGCTGAATGCAGACAAGCTGAGCCTGCCTTTGGCGCCATCGCCGGGTTTTCGTGCGGCCTTGGCCGGCGTCTGGGCCGAGCCCGCGGCCAAGCGTTTCACCTTCTTTGTGTTTCTGTCCATGCTGGCGTATAGCTCGCAAGACCTGATCCTGGAGCCCTTCGCGGGACTGGTGTTCGCCTGGACACCTGGCGAGTCCACCGCACTGTCGGGTGTGCAGCATGCAGGGGTTTTGGTGGGCATGCTGGTCGTCGCGGCCTGCACCGGTTGGGGCCGTGGCTGGCTGCGCAACCTCGCGTTCTGGTCCGTAGGCGGGTGTCTCTTGTCTGCCGTGGCCTTGGCTCTGCTGGCCCTTGCAGGGGTATTTGGGCCGCCTTGGCCCCTGCGCGAGACCGTGGCCCTGATGGGGGCGGCCAATGGATTGTTTTCGATCGCGGCCATTGCCTCCATGATGCGCTTGGCCAGCTACGGCCGAGTGCAGCGAGAAGGCACCCGGGTAGGGCTGTGGGGCGCTGCGCAAGCCATGGCCTTTGGCATTGGCGGATTGGCGGGTGCTGCCGCCAGCGACCTGGCTCGATGGTTGGTGGCCGACGTGGGACTGGCCTATGCACTGGTCTTTGCGGTGGAGTCCATGTTGTTCATGGGCGCGGCGATGCTGGCCTGGCAGGTGTCGCGCTTAGCGCCAGCCTCACCGCAGGAGCTGGCTTGTGCTGCAGCAAGACCACTGCCTTGCGAGTCGAGACCTCAGGGTGATTCACCCCCATCACCATCACATGGCATTGGCGCTGCCCCGCCCCGCCTGGCTAACTAGGAGAGTCCCATGAGCCCTGATATTTACGATGTGGTGGTTGTGGGCGGCGGGCCCGCCGGTGCGACCGCGGCACATGACCTCGCACGCCAGGGTCGCAGTGTGTTGCTGATCGACCGAATGGGGCGTGTGAAGCCTTGCGGAGGTGCCATTCCGCCGCGTCTGATTCGTGACTTTGGCATTCCCGAGCATCTGCTGGTGGCGCGTGCGCAATGCGCTCGGATGATTTCGCCGCGTGACGTTAAGGTTGACATTCCGATTGAAGGTGGGTTCGTGGGTCTGGTAGACCGCGACGTCTTCGACGAATGGCTGCGCGAGCGGGCTGCACAAGCCGGTGCACACCGCCGCATTGGTCGATTCACCCGCGTGGACAGCCCCGCCGATGGGCCGGCTGTGGTGCACTTCGAAGAGCGGCAGCGCGCCGGCGATGGCCACGCGGTGCAGCGTTCGGTGCGGGCGCGTTGTGTCATCGGCGCCGATGGCGCGCGATCGGAAGTGGCACGGCAGGCAGTGCCCGGCGCTGAGAAGACCAAGTATGTGTTTGCGTACCACGAGATCATTCGTGCGCCACAACCCGGGCATCCCGACTACGATCCCTCTCGCTGCGATGTGTACTACCGAGGCCTGCTGTCCCCCGACTTTTACGGCTGGGTGTTTCCTCACGGCGCGACCATGAGCGTGGGCACGGGTAGCGCAGACAAAGGCTTTTCGCTGCGCGCAGCGGTGGCTGACCTTCGCCGGGCTGCTGGGCTGGTGGGGACTGAGACCTTGCGTCGCGAAGGTGCCCCTATTCCACTCAAGCCCTTGCCGCGCTGGGATGACGAGCGGCATGTGGTCTTGGCCGGCGATGCTGCAGGCGTGGTAGCGCCCGCCTCTGGCGAAGGAATCTACTATGCGATGTATGGAGGACGCTTGGCTGCAGATGCAGCGCAGGCGTTCCTGTCGTCAGGGCGGCCGCGCGATCTGGCGCTGGCCCGACGTCGATTCATGAAGGACCATGGCAAGGTGTTCTGGGTTTTGGGCATGATGCAGCACTTCTGGTATCGCAACGACAAGCGCCGCGAGCGCTTCGTCAGTATCTGCCGTGACAAGGACGTGCAGCAACTGACCTTCGACGCCTACATGAACAAGGCCTTGGTCAAGGCCAAGCCCATGGCCCATGTGCGCATCTTCTTCAAGGACATGGCTCACCTGCTGGGCTTGGCTCGGGTGTAAGCAGTCCTTGACCATCTGGTGGCGACCCAGAACCTGGCCGGCTGACGTTCGCTGGGCTGCCACGTTGATGGTGGTTGTGGCTACGGCTGGCGGCCTGGCCACTGATGTAGGGCCCTGGTATCAGTCGCTTGCACAGCCGGCCTGGAAGCCCCCGGACGCTTGGTTTGGACCGGTGTGGTCGACGCTGTATGTCAGCACCGCCTGGGCGGGTATTCGGACCTGGAGGCGTCTACCAGAAGGCCAGACTCGCCGTCTCTTTCTGGCAGCGTGTCTGCTTAATGCCCTGCTCAACATCCTGTGGAGCGTGCTGTACTTCGCAGTACGCCGACCCGATTGGGCGCTGATCGAGGCCGCGGTGCTGTGGTGTTCGGCAGCCTGGGTAACCTGGCTGATGAGCCGAGTCGATCGCGTTGCGGTGATGTTGATGCTGCCGCACCTGACTTGGCTCGGCGTGGCCTGGGCCTTGAATCAGGCGACCGTTAGCTTGAACCCGATCTGGGGAGGCTGAAACACGGCACAACAGTGCAGCAACTGTTAGCTGTATCAAGGTACAGCAGCCAAAGCCTCGGGCGGTTGCGCATTGTTCGCCGACGGGCAACTGGCCGGCAGCGGCTGGTGCAGCGCTTGCGCGGCGAAGCCCGGCTGAGCCGGAACCTGAACCGGTGAACCTATCGGAAGCACTGGCTTCGGTGCAGATTTACCGTTCGGTCATAGTTCAGACCGCGCCCTGTGGCGGTGTCCACCAAAGCGCCGGGTGCGCCTCCGATCAGCAGATTGCCCACCAAGCCCAGGTTGGGTTTGGGCATGATCACTGTTGAGACGGTTCCCAACATTTCCCCGCGGCACTCCAGGCTGAGCAGGTTCCACGAGTTGGTAACCCTGACCTCTGCCGGCGTGTCGAAGCTGGTGCTGCTGCCACCGCCCACCATGGTGCACCGGCCTGCGACATTCTGAACCGGGCCGCACGAGGTCGTCACCAAAATCTTGGAATGGCGGTTGTCGGGCAGGACCACGCTGGCGCAGCCGCCCAAGGCCAGACTGAACAGGATGAGCAGAATCAGGCGAAACATGGTGGATCCGCAAATGGGTGTCGGTATAGGATCGGCACGAGCAGGGCGAGCTTGAGGCGAGCGCTGCATGCAGCCACCATATTGACGGGTCTCAAGGATTGGCTCTTCGGGCCGATTCCCAAGAACTGAGGCTGGACGACATGACTAAATACCCTGGGTGGAGTTTACTGCTGATGCTGGCGCTGCCCTTGGGCCTTGTGGCCTGTGGGGGTGGCTCTGGCGCCTGCACCGGGGCCTCTTTGGTGTCATTGGGTTCCCTGGCCTGCGGCTTGGGTGCAGCCAACCAAGCCCCTGTGGCACTGGTGCGGGGCCCTGCCACCGCCGTGGTGGCGTCACCGATCAGCCTCGACGGCTCGGGGAGCAAAGACCCAGAAGGGCAGTCCCTAAGCTACCGCTGGGACCTTACCAGCATACCCAGCGGCAGCACGGCTACCCTGAGCGATCCGGCAGTGGCCAACCCGGTCATGACGCCTGATGTGGTGGGGTCGTACACCGTACGCCTGGTTGTCAACGATGGCAAGGTTGACAGCCCAGCGGTGACCTTCACCTTTGCCGCCACGCGGATCAACTATGCCCCGGTGGCCCAGCCGGGCAATGACATGACGGCCGTCAACGGAACCGCAGTGGTGCTTAACGGCACGGCCAGCAGCGACCCGGACGGCGACTTGGTTTCATACAGCTGGGTACTGTTGACCAAGCCCGCGGGAAGCGTAGCAAGCTTATTAGACGCCACCACGCCGCGGCCATCCTTCACGCCAGATGTCAAGGGCAACTATGTGGTCTCCCTTGTCGTCAGCGATGGCGCCCTGAGCAGCAGCAGCGCCTTTGTCGTCGTCACCTCTGGTGAAGCAAATATGCCCCCCACCGCGGTGGCCAAAGGCCCGTCGGTGGTCTTGGTCGGCTCGCGCGTGACCCTGGATGGCTCAGCCAGCACTGACCCCAATGCCGACCTGCTTCGCTACAGTTGGCGCTGGATCTCGCGGCCCTTGTCCAGTCAGGCTGTGCTCGGGCTAGACGCCACGGCCAAGCCGGAGTTCGTCCCAGATCAAGCGGGCGACTATGTACTGGGCTTGGTGGTCAGCGATGGTCGCTTGAACAGCAGCGAGCGCTCTGTGACGGTGCGCGCGGCGCGAACCGCTGCACCGCTGGTGAACGCTGGCAGCAGCCAATCGATCCTGGTCGGCTCGACGATCGATCTTGACGGGTTAGGCACGCCTGCGGGTGGGGGTGGCCTGAGCAACGCCACGCTGCTCGCTTACCAATGGACCTTGGTCTCTCGACCAGAGGGCAGCAGCAACGCGCGTACCATCGTCAATGCGACGGCGTCGCGCGCGCAATTCATTCCAGACGCTGTGGGAACCTACTTGTTTAGGCTCACCGTTTCCGATTCTTTGGGTAATGCGTCTAGCGATGTCGTCATCGTTCGAGTGTCACAACGAAATGCACCGCCGGTGGCCAACCCGGGGGGTAATCGCACGGCTGTAGTTGGTGAATCCGTGTTGTTAGACGGAGGCGGCAGCACCGATGCCAATCCTGGCGATGTTCTGCGGTATGCGTGGCAGTTGGTATCAAGCCCCACTACGCCATCGGCGAGCACAGCCAAACTCAGTCCGGCTTCCAATACCGCAGGAACGGCCTCGACAAACAAGGTGGTGTCCATCACCCCGGACCAACCGGGTACTTATGTGGTGGCTCTAGTGGTCAACGATGGCACTGACTCCAGCGAGACCGCCTTGGTGACGATCTCTGTTCGCGCCGCCAATCAGGCGCCGGTTGCCGTGATTTCGGGGAGCTCTGGCACCACGGTGGCTGCGGGTAGGGCAACCGGTACCGTGGGTTCGCTCATGATCTTTGATGGTCGTAGCAGCACCGACGATGGGCCAACACAACTTTTGACCTATCGCTGGCGCTTGGAGCTTGTACCCGTTGGCAGTAACGTGCGGATTACCGAACCGACCCTGGCGGTCTTGACCTTCAGACCCGATCTTGCCGGGCAGTATGTCCTGCGGCTTCAGGTGGATGACGGTGTACTCAAGAGTGCGGATGTTCCGCTGCTCATACAGGTGAACCCCTGAGCAACCCTGCTCGATGGGCGACCGAGGCTTGAGCCCAGTGGCTTAGGCCGCCCGCATACACTGTCTTTGCCTCTGCCGCTGCCTCTGCCGCCGACGATCGTCTGTTCGCCGCGAAGGGACCGGCAGAGGCGGGCCGGCGTGGCGAAATCGGTAGACGCAAGGGACTTAAAATCCCTGCTCGCAAGGGGTGCGGGTTCGAGTCCCGCCGCCGGCACCACCGTATGACCCAACAAAACTGGTTTCCCCACCACGCACTGAAGCCTGGCGTACAAACGCGTGAAGTTTGGGGTTGGGCCCTGTACGACTTTGCCAACTCGGGCTTCACCACCGTGGTGATCACCGCGGTCTTTAATGCCTACTTCGTAGGGGTGGTGGCCGGTGGGGCGGATTGGGCCACCCTGGCCTGGACCTTGGCCCTTGGGTTTTCCAGCGCGTTGGTGATGGCCACCATGCCGGCCTTGGGCGCCCACACCGATCGCAGGCGCAACAAAAAGCGCTGGCTTCTGGTCTCCACTGTCGGTTGCATCGGGGCCACCTTGGCGTTGGCTTTTTGTGGCCCGGGCGACTTGTGGCTGGCGACCATCGCTGTGGTTGTGGCCAACCTCTTATTTTCCTGGGGCGAGTCCCTGATCGCCTCGTTTCTGCCTGAACTGGCCAAGCCCGAGGCTTTGGGCCGCGTCTCAGGTTGGGGATGGAGCCTGGGCTATTTGGGCGGCATGCTCGCCCTGGGGCTGAGCCTGGCGTATGTGCTGTCGGCGCAGGCGCAGGGTCAAACAGCGGCGCAGTTCGTACCGGTGACGATGGTCATCACAGCGGCCGTCTTTGCCGTTGCGGCCTGTTTCACCTTCGCATGGCTGCGCGAGCGTGGTGTTGAGCAACCACAGGCATTCGCATCAGGTAGCACGGCATCGACGGCGACGGTAAACCTGGGCCGGATCGCGGCTGAGCTGCTCAGGTCCAGTGAGCACCGCAGCTTCTTGTGGCTCATGGGGTGCGCCTGCGCTTACCAGGCCGGGATCTCGGTGGTGATTGCCTTGGCGGCGGTCTATGCTGAACAAGCCATGGGCTTCAGCCAAACCCAAACCATGGCGTTGATTTTTCTGGTCAATATTGCAGCGGCCCTGGGTGCGTTCGTCTTCGGCTACTTCCAAGATCGAGTGGGTCACGGCCGTGCTTTGTCGCTGACCCTGTGGGGCTGGATTGGCATGACGGTCTTGGCGGTTGCGGCTCAGGGGCCGGCGCTGTTTTGGGCGGCCGCGGTGTTGGCGGGGCTTTGCATGGGTTCAAGCCAATCGGCGGGCCGCGCCATGGCCGGTCTGTTGGCGCCGGCCGACCGTGTGGCGGAGTTCTACGGCTTGTGGACCTTCGCAACGAGGCTGGCTGCCATCATCGGTCCCATCACTTACGGACTGGTCACGTGGTTGACCTCGGGTAACCATCGTCTGGCCATACTCACCACGGGCTTGTTCTTTATTCTAGGCCTGCTGTTGCTGCAACGGGTCCGCTTGCCCGGGCCACCGGGGGCAATGGCTCCAGAATCTGGGTGCTGATCGTCCGGTAAAACCAACGCTGTAAAAAGCCTTCGATCGGCTGCGGTGCACCCGTCGCCCAGAACTCCGCGTCTGGGCGTCGCTCAGGTGAGGCTGGGGAGGTGCCGCTGCTAGGCACCATATCGCTTGCGACAGGCGTTTACCCGCTGTCGGCCAAGTAGATCGGCTCGGCTTGCGGCAGTTGCTCTTGCAATGCTGGCAAGTCACAGAGCCCACCAACGCCCGAATCGAACACGCCCACACGGGAGGGGCCCAGTTTTAGACGTGCGTTGACCGAGAGGGCTTCAGGCAGGGACGCGGCCAGACCGCTGGGCATCTTGTGTGAAAATAGCACGATCGTTCGATTTTCTTGGGTGCCCTCGTTGTTGTCAGGCGTGCGGCTGGGGTCGGCGCATGGGATTAGGGTCGGCCCCTAGAATCGAGGCTTGAATGACATCATTGCCCTACACAGGAGCCCCCTATGAAGGTTCTGGTCCCGGTCAAGCGGGTGGTTGATTACAACGTCAAGGTACGGGTCAAGTCCGACGGCTCTGGGGTGGACATCTCCAATGTCAAGATGAGCATGAACCCGTTTGACGAGATCGCTGTGGAGGAGGCGGTGCGGCTCAGGGAAAAGGGCGTCGTCACTGAGGTGATCGCCGTTTCCTGCGGCGTCGCGCAGTGCCAGGAGACCCTGAGAACTGCCATGGCCATTGGCGCCGATCGCGGGCTTCTGGTGGAGACCGATGTGGAGCTTCAGCCCCTGGCCGTGGCCAAGCTGCTCAAGGCGCTGGTTGACCGCGAGCAGCCACAGCTGGTGATTCTGGGCAAACAGGCCATTGACGATGATTGCAACCAGACCGGGCAGATGCTTGCGGCTCTGGCCCAAATGGCCCAAGCAACCTTTGCATCCAAGGTCGAGGTTTCGCAGGGCAGGGCGCAGGTCACCCGTGAGGTAGACGGAGGCTTGGAAACGCTGAGCGTAGCCTTGCCGGCGGTGATCACCACCGACTTGCGCCTCAATGAGCCCCGATACGTTACCTTGCCCAACATCATGAAAGCCAAGAAAAAGGCTTTAGATGTGCTCAAGCCCGCCGATCTGGGCGTCGATGTCGCCCCGCGCATCCGCACCTTAAAGGTATCGGAGCCACCCAAGCGCAGTGCGGGCATCAAGGTGCCGGACGTGGCCACCTTGGTGTCCAAGTTGAAAAATGACGCCAAAGTGATCGGCTGAACGGCTGAAGCCCTACCACGCCCCGACGCGTCGTTGAGCTGCTGGCGCGCTTCGACAGCAGCCTACACAACTCCCCCCAACTTCCACACCGTGAGCACGTGAGACTGACATGACCACCCTCGTAGTTGCCGAACACGACCATGCATCCCTTCGGGGTGCCACCCTCAACACCATCACCGCGGCCTTGACCTGCGGGGGGGGTGTGCATGTGCTGGTGGCAGGAAGTGGCGCTGCTGCTGCCGCCCAGCAGGCTGCTGAAGTTGCTGGCGTGGCCAAGGTGCTGCATGCCGACGATGCTGCTCTGGCCCATCACTTGGCTGAGACCCTTGCCGACCTGGTGGTGTCGATTGCTCCGGGCTACACCCATGTGTTGTTTCCCGCAACCGCCAATGGCAAGAATGCCGCGCCTCGGGTGGCCGCTTTGCTGGATGTGGCCCAGATCAGCGACGTCACCCGTGTGGTGGCGCCCGACACGTTCGAGCGTCCCATCTACGCCGGCAACGCGATTGCAACCGTGCAGTCCGCTGACGCGATCAAGGTCATCACGGTGCGAACCACAGGCTTTGATGCGGCTATATCCTCAGGTGGCGCCGCGGCCATTGAGCCTTTGGCTGGTGCGGCTGACAGCGGCAAGAGCGCCTACATCGGCAGCGAACTGGCCAAGAGCGATCGACCTGAACTAACGGCTGCCAAGATCATTGTCTCGGGCGGTCGAGCCTTGGGTTCATCGGAAAAGTTCAATGAGGTGCTCACGCCCTTGGCGGACAAGCTTGGTGCTGCCTTGGGCGCCAGTCGGGCTGCGGTTGACGCCGGGTACGCTCCAAACGACTGGCAGGTGGGCCAGACCGGCAAGATCGTCGCGCCGCAGCTGTATGTAGCCTGCGGCGTCAGCGGAGCCATACAACACTTGGCCGGCATGAAGGACTCCAAGGTGATCGTGGCCATCAACAAAGACCCAGAGGCGCCCATCTTCAGCGTCGCCGACTTCGGTTTGGAGGCCGACCTGTTTGCTGCTGTGCCTGAGCTGGTGAAGTCGCTCTGATCCCCGCTCATCGCGGTGCTCCGGCTGAAGTGCACCGCCCGAACACCCGAAACTGGAGAGCCCGCCCATGAGCTATCGCGCCCCCACCAAGGACATGTTGTTTGCGATGACCGAATTGGCCCACCTGGAAGCGGTGGCCCAGTTACCGGGGTTCGAGGACGCCGGCCCCGACACCGCGGCTGCCGTGTTGGAGGAGTGCGCCAGGCTCAACGAGGACGTCATAGCGCCCTTGAATTGGGAGGGCGACAAGGCACCTTCTTTCCTAAAGGACGGGCAGGTGACCACATCGGCCGGCTTCAAGGACGCATTTCGCCAGTTTGCGCAGGGTGGCTGGCAGGGGCTGCAGCATCCCAGCGCCTTCGGGGGGCAGGGTTTGCCCAAGACAATAGGCGCGGCTTGCGGAGAAATCCTCAACAGTGCCAACCTGAGCTTCGCCTTGTGCCCGCTGTTGACCGACGGAGCCATCGAGGCCCTGCTCACTGCGGGCTCTGAGCAGCAGCAGGCCACCTACATCCCGAAGATGGTCGACGGCACCTGGACCGGAACCATGAACCTCACCGAGCCACAAGCAGGTTCAGATCTGTCGCTGGTTCGCACCCGTGCCGAACCCCAGCCTGACGGCAGCTACAAGATCTTCGGCACCAAGATCTACATCACCTACGGTGAGCACGACATGGCCGAAAACATCGTCCACTTGGTGCTGGCCCGTGTTCAGGGGGCTCCCGAGGGGGTGAAAGGCATTTCCTTGTTCATCGTACCGAAGTATTTGGTGCAGCCCGATGGTTCACTCGGCCAGCGCAACGATGTGCACTGTGTGTCGCTTGAGCACAAGATGGGCATCAAGGCCAGTCCAACGGCGGTGCTGCAGTATGGTGACCATGGTGGTGCCATTGGGTACTTGGTAGGCCAGGAGAACCGAGGCCTTGAGTACATGTTCATCATGATGAACGCGGCTCGTTATGCCGTGGGGGTTCAAGGCATCGCCATTTCCGAACGTGCCTACCAAAAGGCCGTGCAATACGCCCGTGACCGCGTGCAAAGTCGCCCGGTGGATGGCTCGATGAACTCGGCGGCGCCCATCATTCATCACCCCGATGTCAAGCGCATGTTGCTGACAATGCGCGCAGTAACGGAAGGCTGTCGGGCCATGGCCACGGTCGCTGCGGCAGCTTTTGATGCGGCGCACGCCCATCCGGACGCTGCGGTGCGGGCTCAGAACCAGGCCTTTTATGAGTTCATGGTTCCGCTGGTGAAGGGCTACTCTACCGAGATGAGCCTAGAGGTCACCTCGCTGGGGATACAGGTTCACGGCGGTATGGGTTTTATCGAAGAGACGGGGGCGGCGCAGTATTACCGTGATGCCAAGATCTTGACGATTTACGAAGGTACCACTGCCATCCAAGCCAATGACCTGATTGGTCGAAAAACCGCGCGGGACGGCGGTGCCGGAGCGCGTGGCCTTGCCGCACAGATTGAGTTCACAGAGCAGGCTCTGGCTGCCAGTTCCAGTATTCACGCGCGGGCGATGTTGACCCGGCTTAAGTCGGCACGCCAAGCCTTCCTGGATGTGGTTGACTTTGTGGTGGCCCAGTCCAAAGTCAACCCCAACGGGGTTTTCGCTGGGTCGGTGCCCTACCTGATGTTGGCTGGCAATCTGATGTCGGGCTGGCAGATGGCGCGCGCACTGCTGGTGGCTGAAGACAAGCTCGGCCAAGCCCAGGACGCCGAATTCATGAAGGCCAAGATTGCCACCTGCCGCGTGTATGCCGACCACATTTTATCGCGCGCACCGGGCTTGCGTGACGCCATCGTTGAGGGCAGCGAGGGTGTAACAGCGATGGCGTTCGAGGCCTTCTGAGGCCCCTACACGGACACCGGCGTATAAGTTGGTCACGTTGCAGCGTGGCCATGAGCGTCGATCTGCGCTTTCGTATGTGAACCGGGAGATCCTGTGTCAGTTCCTGCCTTTTTGTCGCGCCTGCGCATTCCGGTTATCGGTTCGCCCCTTTTTATCGTCAGTAACCCCAAGTTGGTCATCGCGCAATGCACTTCGGGCGTCGTTGGCTCAATGCCGGCGCTCAACGCGCGTCCGGCTTCGCAACTCGATGAATGGCTGCACGAGATCACGGAAACCTTGGCAGCCTGGGATCTAGACCATCCCAACCAAAAAGCAGCGCCCTTTGCAATCAACCAAATTGTGCATAAAAGCAACGATCGCTTGGAGCACGACATGCAGGTGTGCGCCAAGTACCGTGTGCCTTTGGTGATCACTAGTCTTGGGGCGCGCACCGATGTGAACGACGCTGTGCACGCGTGGGGTGGTATCGTGATGCACGACATCATCAACAACGCCTTTGCTCGCAAGGCTATTGAGAAGGGTGCAGATGGCCTTATTGCGGTGGCTGCAGGCGCGGGCGGTCATGCTGGGGTCAAGAGCCCCTTTGCGCTGATCCAGGAAATCCGCGAGTGGTTCGATGGGCCCCTAGCGCTGTCTGGCAGCATGGCCACGGGCGGTGCGGTACTGGCCGCGCAGGCCATGGGTGCAGACTTCGGCTATATCGGTTCGGCCTTCATAGCAACCGACGAGGCGAGGGCCTCAGACGATTACAAGCGGTGCATCGTGGACAGTACCAGCGACGACATCGTGTATTCCAACCTTTTCACAGGGGTTCACGGCAACTACCTCAAACCTTCGGTGCGTAACGCGGGCCTGGACCCTGATCAATTGCCACAGAGCGACCCCTCCAAAATGAACTTCGGTGGCGACGCGAGGAAGGCTTGGAAGGACATTTGGGGCTGCGGGCAGGGAATCGGTGCTGTCAAGGCGGTGGTGCCCACACGGGTGTTGGTTGACCGCCTGGCTGCGGAATACCAAGCCGCACGGGCGCATTTGCAGCTGCGCGGCTGAGGTCTGAGGCGATCCTGAGGTCTTGCTCCCCACCGGGTTCCCCTCTTGCAGGCAGGCACGGGGTGGGTGATCAGCGCTGGCGTGGGTCTGGCAGCGCGTCTTCCATCGAGCAGTCGCAACCTTGACCGGCTGCGATCCAGCGCCGGGCGGCCTTGTGCAACCCTTGCATCCACCAACGTTTCCAGGCGGGCGCCTGCGAGGGCAGGCAGGCTGGGTCCGTGGTGGCCAGCACGCCGCATCGGTAGGTACGAGCATCCGCCTGCCACTGCAGCCACTGGCAGGGCCCCTGCCGGCGCAGCGTCAGAACCGCCCCCATCGGACACGGCTCAGCCAGGCAGCATACGCCGCAACCGTTGCAAGGCGCACCCTCTGCAGGTTTGCTTGGGGCAGCCGGGTGAATCTTGAGGGTGACCAGTCGTTTCGTGACCATGGTGCGTTGTGTTTGTCGCTGAGCCTATTCTCGCTGGGACCTGCCGTTCCAGCTTGCTGTGGCATGTCCGTCAGGATTGGGCGAGGTTCCGGTGATACAGTCCTTTCATCGATTAGACAGGTCCTTCCCGTCCCCTTGCTGGTCCGTTAGATAGCAAGGCGGGTCGCAATCCGCCAACCGGCATAGCCGGGTCGCGGAAGGTTGTGCAACCCATCGGAGCCCCGGAAACCGGGGCGAAAGGTGAGCGAGACATGATGCAGCAATACAGGTCCAATTCGTACCTGTTCGGGGGCAACGCGCCCTACGTAGAGGAGCTCTATGAGAGCTACCTCGATAACCCAGGTTCGGTCCCAGAGAAGTGGCGCGCCTACTTCGATGTCCTCCAACACGTGCCCGCCACCGATGGCTCACAGCGCTCCGACGTGGCGCATGCGCCCGTGGTCGAATCGTTTGCGCAACGCGCTAAGGCCAATGCCTTTGCCTTGAAAGCGAGCGAAGCCGACCTTGCCGTGGCACGCAAGCAGGTGCATGTGCAGTCGCTGATTGCAGCCTATCGCTTCCTGGGTTCGCGTTGGGCCGACCTCGACCCCTTGAAGCGGACCGAGCGCCCCAAGTTTCCGGAGCTCGAACCCAGTTTCTACGACCTGTCGGAATCGGACATGGACATCACCTTTTCCGCAGCCAACACCTACTTTGGCAAGGGCGAAGAGATGACCTTGCGCGATATCGTGCAGGCACTGCGCGAAACCTACTGCGGCACGATCGGGGCCGAGTTCATGCACTGCACTGACCCGGCCGAAAAGCGCTGGTGGCAGGAACGGCTGGAAAAGGTTCGTGGCAAGCCCAATTTCGATGCCGACAAAAAGAAGCACATCCTCGACCGCCTGACCGCTGCCGAGGGCCTTGAGCGATATCTGCACACCAAGTATGTGGGCCAGAAGCGCTTTTCCCTGGAAGGTGGCGAGAGTTTCATTGCGTCGATGGACGAACTTGTTCAGCGCGCAGGCGAAAAGGGGGTTCAGGAAATCGTGATCGGCATGGCGCACCGCGGCCGCCTCAATGTACTGGTCAACACATTGGGCAAGATGCCCAAGGACCTGTTCGCCGAGTTTGAGCATACCGCGCCAGAGAATCTCCCCTCGGGTGATGTGAAGTACCACCAGGGCTTCTCCTCAGACATCTCCACCCAAGGCGGCCCGGTGCACTTGTCGCTGGCCTTCAACCCGTCTCACCTGGAAATCGTGAACCCGGTGGTTGAGGGGTCGGTGCGTGCCCGTATGGAGCGGCGTGGAGACAAGAATGGCGACCAGGTATTGCCGGTTCTGGTCCACGGTGATGCAGCCTTTGCAGGCCAGGGTGTTGTCATGGAAACCCTGGCGTTGGCGCAGACCCGGTACTACAGCACCGGGGGCACTGTTCACATAGTGATCAACAACCAGATCGGCTTTACCACCAGTGACCCGCGCGATAGCCGTTCAACGATTTACTGCTCTGATGTGGTGAAGATGATTGAAGCCCCGGTGCTGCACGTCAATGGCGATGATCCGGAAGCTGTGGTGTGGTGCACCCAGTTAGCCATGGACTACCGCCAGCAGTTCAAAAAGGATGTGGTGTTGGACATCATCTGCTTCCGCAAGTTGGGTCATAACGAACAGGACACGCCTTCGCTGACCCAACCACTGATGTACAAGGTGATTACGCAACATCCCGGCACGCGAAAGCTCTACGGTGAAAAACTGGTGGCGCAAGCGGTGCTGCCACCGGATGGCCCCGATGCGATGATGAAACACCTTCGGTCAGCCTTCGATGAAGGGCGTCACACCTCGGATCCGGTGCTGACCAACTTCAAGAGCAAGTATTCGGTTGATTGGGCGCCCTTCCTTGGTAAGAAGTGGACCGATGCTGCCGATACAGCGTTGCCATTGGCGGAGATCAAGCGGCTGGCTGAGCGAGTCACCACGGTACCGCCAGGCTTTACGCTTCACCCGCTGGTGCAAAAGGTGATCGCCGATCGGGCCTCGATGGGGCGTGGCGAGATCAACATGGACTGGGGCATGGGTGAGCACCTGGCCTATGCATCCTTGGTGGCCAGCGGCTATGCGGTACGCTTGAGCGGCGAAGACTGTGGCCGTGGCACCTTTGTGCACCGCCATGCCGTGCTTCACGACCAAAATCGGGAAAAGTGGGACGTTGGCACCTACATCCCCCTCCAGAATGTGGCCGAGGGTCAGGCACCGTTCACGGTGATCGATTCGATTCTTTCCGAAGAAGCGGTCCTGGGCTTTGAGTACGGCTATGCAGCCGCTGAGCCGAACACCCTGACCGTTTGGGAGGCGCAGTTTGGCGATTTCGCCAACGGCGCACAGGTGGTGATTGACCAGTTCATTGCATCCGGTGAAGTCAAGTGGGGCCGTGTAAATGGGTTGACCTTAATGCTTCCGCACGGCTACGAAGGCCAGGGCCCTGAGCACAGCAGCGCTCGACTAGAACGTTTTATGCAGCTGGCTGCGGACAACAACATGCAGATTTGCCAGCCGACCTCAGCCAGCCAAATCTTCCACTTGTTGCGTCGCCAAATGGTGCGCCAATTCCGCAAGCCTTTGATCATCTTTACCCCCAAGAGCCTCTTGCGCAACAAGGACGCTGCTTCACCGATGAGCGAGTTCACCAAGGGTGAGTTCCGCACCGTGATTGGGCTCGACCGTGCCGAGGTGGAGAGCGAAAAGGTCAAGCGTGTGATCGCCTGCTCGGGCAAGGTGGCCTATGACCTGATCAAGCGCCGAGATGAAAAAAAGGTTTGGGATGTAGCCATTGTTCGGGTTGAACAGTTGTATCCCTTCCCACATAAGGCCTTTGCCACCGAAATGAAGCGATTCCCCAACGCTGTCGAGGTGGTGTGGTGTCAAGACGAGCCGCAGAACCAGGGCGCCTGGTTTTTCGTTCAGCACTACATCCACGAGAACATGCTCGAGGATCAAAAGTTAGGTTATGCCGGTCGTCCGGCCTCCGCGTCGCCAGCTGTGGGCTACGCCCATGTGCACCAAGAGCAGCAAAAGGCTCTCCTAGATCAGGCCTTCGGCAAGCTCAAGGGCTTCGTGCTGTCTAAGTGAAAGTAAACATCATGGCATTGTTAGAAGTAAAGGTTCCCCAGCTCAGCGAATCGGTGGCTGAGGCCACCCTGTTGACGTGGAAGAAGAAACCCGGTGACGCTGTAGCGATCGATGAAATCCTGATTGAGGTCGAGACCGATAAGGTGGTCTTGGAGGTGCCGGCACCAGCTGGCGGGGTGCTCGGCGAGATCGTGGTCGGCGATGGGGGAGCGGTTGTCAGCGACCAGCTGATCGCCCGAATCGACACGGCGGTCCAGGCCGTTGCGGCGGCGCCCGCGCCGGCTGCAGCGGCAGCGCTGCGCGCTACATCTCCAGCGCCAGCACCGGCTGCAGCCGTCAGCAAAGCTGCGGTGGCTATGCCCGCGGCGGCCAAGTTGATGGCTGACCACCAACTGCCTGCGGGCTCGGTAGCCGGCACGGGTAAAGATGGTCGGGTGACCAAGGCAGACGTGCTGTCTGTGCTGACTTCAGGGGGCCCGTCAGCGCCTGCTGCAGCCGTTCAAGCCCCGGTGCCTGCCGCAGTGGTAAAGCCGTTGCCTGCTGTTTCTGCGCCGTCGTCATCCATGAACTTGGGTGACCGCCCTGAGCAGCGGGTGCCCATGAGCCGGTTGCGCGCGCGCATCGCCGAGCGCTTGGTGCAATCGCAATCCACCAATGCCATCTTGTCAACCTTCAATGAGGTGAACATGGCGCCGGTCATGGAGATGCGCAAGAAGTTCCAGGAGAAGTTCGAGAAAGAACACGGCGTGAAGCTGGGTTTCATGAGCTTCTTTGTTAAAGCAGCCGTGGCGGCGCTCAAGAAGTACCCCATCGTCAATGCATCGGTCGATGGCAACGACATCGTCTATCACGGCTACTTCGATATCGGCATCGCCGTCGGTTCGCCGCGAGGATTGGTGGTTCCGGTGCTGCGCAATGTTGACCAGATGAGCTTTGCCGATATTGAGAAGAAGATTGCGGAGTTCGGCGTCAAGGCCATTAACGGCAAACTGGGTATTGAAGAGCTCACGGGCGGTACCTTCTCGGTCAGCAATGGGGGCACTTTTGGCTCCATGCTGTCCACACCCATCATCAACCCTCCGCAGTCGGCCATCTTGGGCGTACACGCCACCAAGGACCGCGCGGTGGTGGAACACGGTCAGGTGGTGGTGCGCCCGATGAACTACCTGGCCCTTTCTTACGACCATCGAATCATCGATGGCCGGGAGGCGGTGCTGAGCCTTGTGGCAATCAAGGAAGCCTTAGAAGACCCTGCGCGCCTGCTCTTTGATATCTGAAGACCATTTGGGACAGACCGAGAAGCGAAGCGACGCTCTCTGCCCCCCAATCACCTTGCGGGATAGACCGAAAAGCGAAGCAAAAAGCTCTGCCCCCAACTGACCAAGCAAAAAGCATCATGACCAAGCAATTTGACGTCATCGTGATCGGTGGCGGCCCCGGTGGCTACATCGCTGCCATTCGTGCAGCCCAGTTGGGTATGAATGTGGCCTGCATCGACGAGTGGAAGAATACCCAGGGCGGCCCGGCACCTGGCGGAACTTGCACCAACGTGGGTTGCATCCCGTCCAAGGCCTTGCTGCAATCCAGTGAGCATTATGAGCAGGCCGGTCACCACTTTGCCGACCACGGTATCGGACTTAAAGATCTCAGCATTGACGTGTCCAAGATGCTGTCCCGAAAAGACACCGTGGTCAAACAGAACAACGATGGCATTCTGTACTTGTTCAAGAAGAACAAGGTGACTTTCTTCCACGGCCGAGGGTCCTTTCTGAAGGCCGGGCAGGGCGGATACCAGATCCACGTGGCCGCAGAAAGGGCTGAGACCATCAGTGCCGCGCAGGTGATCGTGGCCACCGGATCGAATGCGCGCGCCTTGCCCGGGGTTCCCTTTGACGAAGAGCTCATCCTGTCCAACGACGGAGCGCTGCGCATCGGCGCCGTCCCCAAGAAGTTGGGTCTGATTGGCTCGGGGGTCATTGGGCTTGAGATGGGGTCGGTTTGGCGCCGACTGGGTGCCGAGGTCACCATTCTCGAAGGCCTGCCCGCTTTCTTGGGCGCTGTGGATGAACAAATTGCCAAAGAAGCCCATAAGGCCTTTACCAAGCAAGGACTGAAGATTGAGCTGGGCGTGAAGGTTGGTGACGTCAAGACCAGCAAGAAGGGCGTGAGCGTGGCCTTCATCGATGCCGAGGGTGCGCAGCAGCGGCTTGATGTCGACAAACTCATCATCTCAATTGGCCGCGTACCCAACACCACGGGTCTGAACGCTGAAGCGGTGGGTTTGAAGCTCGACGAGCTGGGTGCCATCGTGGTAGACGATGCTTGTCGGACCAATCTGCCTGGCGTGTGGGCAGTTGGCGATGTGGTGCGGGGGCCCATGCTGGCCCACAAGGCCGAGGAAGAGGGCGTGGCGGTGGTAGAGCGTATCGCCGGGCAGCACGGTCACGTGAACTTCAGCACCATTCCTTGGGTGATTTACACAAGCCCGGAAATAGCCTGGGTCGGTAATACCGAGCAACAGCTGAAGGCCACCGGCCGGGCCTACAAGGCGGGCACCTTCCCGTTCATGGCTAACGGGCGTGCACGAGCCTTGGGCGATACCACCGGCATGGTGAAATTTTTGGCGGATGCGGCGACCGATGAGATTTTGGGCGTCCACATCGTCGGCCCCATGGCTTCAGAGTTGATTGCTGAAGCGGTGGTAGCCATGGAATTCAAGGCCAGCGCCGAAGACATAGCGCGCATTTGCCATGCGCACCCATCCTTGAGTGAAGCCACCAAGGAAGCGGCTTTGGCCGTTGAAAAGCGCACGCTGAACCTCTGATGGCCCCTTGATGGGCGTACGAGAGCTTTTCGAACGCACCCTGGCCGAGCGTGGGTTTAGCGCTGACCCGGCTCAGGAAGGCGCCATCGAGGCTTTGCAGCGCTGCGAGCAGGAGTGGCAGGATTACCTGCTCAGGCGCAGCAACGCGGTCATTCGGCTCCTGGTCAAGCCGCCGATTCCGCGCGGTATTTACATGTATGGAGGCGTTGGGCGCGGCAAGAGTTTTTTGATGGACAGTTTCTTCCTGTCCGTACCGCTGCGCCGCAAGACGCGTTTGCACTTCCATGAGTTCATGCGGGAAGTGCATCGTGAGCTGGCCGACCTTAAGGGGGTTCAAAACCCGCTGGATGAGTTGGGCAAACGAATCGCCAAGCGCTTTCGCCTGATCTGCTTTGATGAGTTCCACGTGGCCGACGTGACCGACGCGATGATCCTGCATCGCTTGTTGGATGCTCTGTTTGCTAATCGAGTGAGTATCGTCACGACCTCGAACTTTCACCCCGATGGCCTGTACCCGAACGGGCTTCATCGTGACCGAATCCTGCCTGCAATTAAGCTGCTCAAGAGCCAACTTGAGGTGGTCAACGTCGACTATGGCATCGACTACCGGCGGCGCGCCCTGGAGAGGGTCAAGATGTATCACTGCCCCTGTGATGGGTTGGCCGACCGCGCCCTCAAAGCGGCCTTCGAGGATCTGGCGGAGGTGCGCGATGAGCCACCCGTGCTAAGCATTGAGCACCGTGAGGTGACTGCCCGTCGTAGGGCTGGCGGCGTGGTGTGGTTCGACTTCAAGTGGCTGTGCGGCGGCCCGCGCTCGCAAAACGATTACCTGGAGATCGCCTCACGCTTCCATACGGTAATTCTGTCCAACGTGCCTCAGATGGCGCCGCGTATGGCCAGCGAGGCACGGCGCTTTACATGGCTTGTTGATGTGTTGTATGACCGGCGCTGTAAGTTGATCATCAGTGCTGAGTGCCTGCCGGAGCAGCTCTATACCGAGGGGCCTATGGCGCATGAGTTCCCGCGCACCATTTCCCGACTGTACGAAATGCAGTCAGCTGAGTTTTTGGCCCAGGGGCGGCGAATGGTGGACACCTCTTTGACCTGAACGCAGCTACCCCCGTTGGTGGGCCGACGGCAACCAAGGCTGAGCCTAAAATTACTCAACTCATGGATGACAACCTCCGGTCTCCCCAGCGGCAACTCATCGAACTGCGGATCGAGCATGCCGATCTGGACAGCTTGATCGACCGCCTAGCCGAGCAGTCTCAGCCAGATGATTTGGCACTGCGCCGCTTAAAGAAGCGGCGCCTGATGTTGCGCGACCAGATCCGGCGCCTCGAGTCGGATCTGGAGCCTCCTGAGCCGGCCTGAGGTGAGCGTGCAGCCTCTGGCGCCTTGCGCACAGTTGCCCCAGTGAGCCCGGAAACGCAGCCGAGCGATCTGGGCGCCGCGGTGATGGCGCTCATGGGTCCGCAAGGGCCTTTGTCGCGCGATGACCCGTCCTACCGTCAGCGTGTCGAACAGACCGATATGGCGCAGGCGGTGGCCCGTGCCATCGAGCAGCCACACGCCTTGGTAGTGGAGGCTGGCACTGGCGTGGGCAAGACGTATGCCTATCTCATCCCCTTGCTCCTCAGTGGTCGGCGCGGTCTGGTCAGCACCGCCACCAAGAGCCTCCAAGACCAGTTGTATTGGCGCGACCTGCCTCAGCTGTGCGAGCGCTTAGGCGTTCCGGTCACGACAGCCATACTCAAGGGTCGCGGCAGCTATCTGTGCCGACACCGCTTGTCTCAGGCACGCCAGGCTCCCGAGGGGCTAGACCGCATCAGCCTGCGCCTGTTGGCGCGTATTGAGCATTGGGCGCGCAGCACCTCCAGTGGAGACCTGTCGGAGGTGGCGGGCCTGGGCGAGCGAACTGCGCTCCTGCCCTTGGTAACCTCCACTCGTGAGAACTGCTTGGGCAGCGAGTGTCCAGCCTTCAACGACTGTCATGTGGTGCAGGCGCGGCGACAGGCGATGGCAGCTGATCTGGTCGTGGTGAACCACCACCTCTTCTTCGCCGATCTTGCTCTCAAGGAAGACGGTATGGCCGAGTTGCTGCCATCTGTGGAGGTGGTGGTATTTGACGAAGCACACCAGATTCTGGATATCGGTCTGCAGTTTGTGGCCACCACCCTCGCAACCTTGGCCGTGCTGGACCTTGCGCGCGACTTACGCTCAGCGGGATTGGCGCATGCCCGCGGTTTGCAGGACTGGTTGGCCTGCGCCCAGACGTTGGAGCAAGCCGCGCGGGATCTGGTGCTGGCCTGTGACGGTCAGCCGACCGCTGAGCAGGATGCCAGTGGGCAAGTAGCTGGGCGAGGTGGTCGTCGGGTACGATGGAGCGAACGCAGCTCGGGGCGTGCCGACGCTGTAGCGCGTCCGGTGGAGGCTGCCTTTGACCATGCGCTGTCGCAGTTGGCGGCGGCCCTGAGTTCCGCCCAGGACAGCGCAGGGGCTCTAGCGGAGGTTCATCCTGATCTGCAGCGCCTGAATGAACGCGCTCAAGAGCTGCGTGCAAGGCTAGGTGTCTTCCAGTCACCTATGGCGCTGGATCGGGTGCGCTGGATCGATCTGGGAACACACCAAGCACGCCTTATCGACACCCCCCTGGACATTCGCGAGCTGATGCAGCAGTCACGTCAGCAGACCCATCGCGCCTGGATTTTCACTTCCGCCACATTGGGGGATGAGCCCACGCTCAGCTGGTTTCGGGCGCAGACCGGGCTTGACGACGCACAGGTGCTGGCGGTGGGCAGTCCTTTTGACTATGCAGCCCATGCCCGCTTGTGGGTGCCTTCGCAGATCCCAGCACCCGCAGAGGCGGGGCACACCGAAGCGGTGGCGCAAGTCGGCGCGCGCTGTGCAGCCCGGCTTGGTGGACGTACCTTTGTTCTGGCCACCACCTTGCGCGCCTTACCCGTCATCGGGGACAACATACGGCGCCTATTCGATTCACAGGGCTTGAACATTGAGGTGCTGGTGCAGGGCAGCGAGCCCAAGCGCGCACTGCTCGAGCGCTTTGTGCAGCTTGCTCAGGGAACCGGTGCTGTGCTGGTAGGGTCAGCCAGTTTTTGGGAAGGCATCGATGTACCAGGCAGTGCCCTGCAGTGCGTGGTGATCGACAAGCTGCCATTTCCGCCCCCGGATGATCCCTTGCTGGAAGCCCGAACCCGCGCACTTAAGGCGCAGGGACGGAACCCTTTCGCGGAGTTGTTTTTGGCTGAAACGGCCATCTCGCTGAAACAGGGCGTGGGCCGTTTGATCCGAAGCGAGACCGATCGTGGCCTGCTGATCATCTGCGACAAGCGCTTACACACCAAGGGATATGGCGCACGGATGTTGGCGGCCTTGCCGCCGATGACACGGTTGAACGAAGGTGGCGCCGTGGCGCAGTGGTTGGACGAGCTAAAGACCGCCCACTAAAGCCCGGCGGGGCCTACCAGACCTTCCACCAGGGCCGTGTGGCCTTGGCACTGGCTGCAGGGGCGGTGGGGAAGTTCAATTCCAACACCCGTTTGGCGTCGTCACGCAGGTCGTTCAAACCCAACTGCTCGTAGCTGAGCACCATGATTCGAAGGGCATCGGCTGCTGCTGGTGCTCGCTCGAACTCTCGAATGGCTTGTTGTGCCCGGTTGGCTGCAGCCAGATACGCGCCGCGTTCAAAGTAGTAGCGTGCAACCCGCAACTCGTAGTCGGCCAGCGCATTGGCAATATAGTCCATGCGCACGCGTGCATCAGGGGCATAGCGCGACTGGGGGAATTGACCGACCAACATCTTGAATGCCTGGTAGGCGTCGCGAGAGGCTTGTTGGTCGCGCTCCACGACGTCCTGTCGCAGCACCTGGTAGATCCACCCCAAGCTGTCGTTGAAATTAACCAGGCCTTTGAGGTAATACGCATAGTCCAGGGCTGGGCTCGAAGGGTTAAGCCGGATGAAGCGGTCCAGCACTGCCACCGCTTCTGGGCGCTCGCCTGACTTGTAGCGCGAGTAGGCCAGATCCAGCGAGGCTTGCTGCGCCAGTAGCGTTCCAGCTGCCCGGCCCTCCAGTCGTTCCAGCGCACGTATGGCGCGGTCCCATCCGCCCGAAGCCATATCGGCCTTGGCCTCTGCATACAATTTCTCTATCGCCATTGCCGAGAATTCGTCCTTCTCGGTGCTGGCGCAAGCACCCAACAGGGCAAGGGCCAGGCCCGTGACGGCCAATGCAGCATGCCTGCGACACGCGGCTGCGCGACCAAAAAGGGCGATTAAAGGCGGTGTGAGCATGACGCAAAGGTGGGTAGCGTGTCTATAGGCGAAGATTATACGGACCCCCCCCTCTTGGACCTGGAGGGCGAGGACGTGGAAACCCGCCAGTGGCCTGTGGATGCCCACGAACACGGCCTGCGGCTGGACAAGGCGCTCGTACGCGGGGTTCCGGAGTTTTCGCGCAGCCACCTGCAGCACCTGATCGAGGCGGGTTGCGTCCTTGTTCAGACGAAGGTGGCGGTATCGCCGTCGCAAAAGCTGCGGGTGGGGCAGTTGATTTCGGTGGCGCTGCGTCCCACCGCACAAGCGCAGGCGTTTCGGGCAGAGCCCCTGGCGCTGGACATTCGGTTTGAAGATGAGCACCTGATGGTGCTCAACAAGCCTGCTGGCCTGGTGGTCCACCCAGCGCCAGGCCACTGGAGCGGCACCCTCCTCAACGGGCTGCTGCACCACCATCCGGGCGCGACAGACTTGCCACGAGCGGGTATTGTTCACCGACTGGACCGCGACACCTCGGGGGTGATGGTGGTGGCTAAGACGCGCCTGGCTATGCACGCCCTTGTCGGCGCGATCGCCGACCGGTCGGTTCACCGCGTCTATCGGGCCATCGTCTGGGGGGCTGTGAGCACGGCGGAACAAGAGGTGCAGGCACCTATCGGACGTGATCCGAGGTCGCGCATCCGGATGGCGGTTGTGGCTTCGGGCAAGCCTTCTCGGACCGTGGTGCGCGTGCTGCACCGAGCTCCGAGCGGCCACACCGCCGTGGAGTGTCGGCTGCACACCGGCCGCACCCACCAGATTCGGGTCCACATGGCGCACTTAGGCCATCCAGTGGTGGGCGATAGCCTGTACGCCGGCGCGCCGGCCTGGGGCATGACGCGCCAGGCCCTGCATGCCCACCAACTGGCTTTCGACCACCCCTGCACCCAGACCCGGGTAGAGGTATCTGTGCCCATGCCCGCGGACCTGGCGGCAGCCTGGGATGCGGTCTTCGCACTCGGATAGAATTGGGGCATGATGGGCGACCCATGCTGGGCGGCCCGCGAGGCAAAGCCGTTTTGCGGATCCGACCGTATGACGTGCCCGCCGGTTTGGTGCCCGCAGCGCCGACCGTCCCATTCAGTGGTTTGGGCGCTGCTGGCCACGATATCGATCCCACGTCCGCGGCATCGTTGCCCGACCCCATTCATTTGAACTGCTCGCCTGGCGGCGGGCTCCCCGACATGGACACCATCGAAGCCAAACGGGTACTCGAGACGGCGTTGTTGTGCGCCCAACAACCCATGGCCGTGCGAGAAATCAAAGCCTTGTTCGAAGACCAATTCGACGCGCCGCAGGTGCGAGAGCTGCTCCAATCACTTCAGGGCGATTGGGCTGATCGGGGAATTGAACTGGTAGAGCTGGCCAGCGGTTGGCGGTTTCAAAGCCGTGCTGACATGCGCCATTTTCTGGACCGACTGCACCCCGAGAGGCCCCCGCGCTACTCCCGCGCGGTGATGGAGACCTTGGCCATCATCGCGTACCGCCAGCCTGTCACGCGCGGCGACATTGAAGACATTCGCGGTGTCACTGTGGCCACCCCCACCGTCAAGCAACTCGAGGACCGGGGCTGGATCGAGGTGATCGGCCATCGGGAAGCACCTGGGCGGCCCGCCCTGTACGCCACCACACGCCAGTTTCTCGATGACCTGGGCCTGGGCGGGTTGCAAGAATTGCCCATGCTTGAAAGTGCATCCGGGGCCAGTCCCAGATTACCGGCCGCTCAGCCGGACCTGCTCAGTGGCTCTGAGCAAGGTCTCTTGCCCCTGGACGGCGCGGCCGATGCGCCGCTGCTGGAGTCCGTCGCCTCGGCTCAACCCCCCGTGTCCCCAAACACCCCACGCCCATGAACGATCTACCCGACGAATCCAGCACCAAGCCGGGTGCCGAAGCTGCCGACGGGGCCCACGCCCCGGCAGCTAAACGGGGGCCATCTGCTCCGGACGCATACGAAGACGCCGGCAGCGGTGGCAAGCATCGGCGGCGTCGCCGCAACCGCCACAAGCGTGGTAGCGGCGGTCCAGCCCTTGAGGTGGGTGGCGGCCACGGATCAGGCGCCGATGGCGAGCTGTCGGCAGATTCCTCCTCCCATGCTTCACCACCGTTGGACCCGGCCGTCAGAGAGGTGGCCACCGCTTTGTTTGGCGAGGTTGTCTCGGGCGCCTACGACGCCGTCGACTTGATGCAAGCTCCTGCACCGCTGGACGCGGCCCAGGGCCAAAGCGACGACGAGGGCGTGGCGCCACAGTCTATTCGCGCCGACGCGGCGCGTGAAGCAGCGGATGATCCCGACGACCTATGCGAGCAGATGACACCGCAGGCACCATTGGAGCCAGGTGAGGCCGACAGCGGTCGCCGCCGAGTTCTGGCGCCTGACCCTGATGCACCCAAGCTGCACAAGGTGTTGGCGCAGTCGGGGTTGGGTTCACGCCGCGATCTCGAAGCCATGATCGAAACTGGCCGCGTGACGGTCAATGGTGAAGTGGCTCACACCGGGCAGCGTATCAGCCACGGCGACCGCGTTCAAATTGATGGAAGGCCGGTGCGCATTCGCTTGCGCCAGGGGCGGCCTCGTGTGTTGGCTTATCACAAGCCGGTAGGGGAGGTCGTGACCCACGACGACCCCCAGCAGCGCCCGACTGTCTTTCGCCGTTTGCCGCGCTTGCCCCAGGGCAAGTGGCAATCGGTGGGGCGGCTCGATCTAAACACCGAAGGTTTGTTGTTGTTCACCAACTCTGGGGAGTTGGCCAATCAGTTGATGCATCCCCGCTTTGGGGTGGAACGCGAGTATGCAGTTCGCGTCTTGGGTCGTTTGGACGATGCTGAGCGTGAACGACTCTTGCAGGGCGTTGAGATCGAAGGGCATCCGGCATCGTTTCTGAGTATCGAAGATGGTGGTGGCGAAGGGGTCAACCACTGGTACCGCGTGGTGCTCAACGAGGGTCGTAATCGAGAGGTGCGCCGCCTTTTTGATGCGGTGGGCTTGACGGTGAGCCGCCTGATCCGCATCCGCTACGGCTGCGTGGTACTGCCTCGAGGCCTCAAGCGCGGTGCTTGGGTGGACCTCGACGAGCGCGACGTGACCCAGCTGCAGCAGCTGACGGGTACCCGCACACGGCACCCGGAGGGCGGCCGTGGCGCAGGGCGTGGTCGCAAGGGTCGTGAGGGTCGTGAGATTCGTGAGGGTGCTTGGCCGTCAGCGGCGCGGGAGGGGGAAGCTGAGCGCCGTGTTGATACACCGCTCAAGCGGGAGCGCCGCGAACGGGGCGAGGATGGTCCGATTCCCAACCCCCTGCAGCAGACCTTTGATAAGCGAGCCTTCAAGGAGCAGCAGCGCCGGCCCAAGCGCGAGTACGGAGAAGACGGTCCAATCCCCAATCCGCTGCAACAGACCTTTGACCAGCGCGCGCTGAAGGAAGCGCAGCGAAAGCCGCGCCGAGAATATGGGGACGACGGCCCGATTCCAAATCCGCTGCAACAGACCTACGACAAGCGCGCGATGCAGGAGTCCCGCAGGGCGCCGGTGCATCGAGACTATGCCGAGGATGCTCCGGAGGACTTCACGGATGACGATGGCCCGATTCCCAGTCCACTCCAGCAGACCTTCGACAAGCGCTTTGTGGGCAAGGGCAATGGGGGATCCGGCGGCGCTGGTCGCGGTGGACGCAGCCGTGCCAGTGGTTCCGAGCGCGGCTCCGGCCCGGGTTCAACAGAGGGTTCAGGCCCACACAAGCAGGCCGGACGAGGCAAGGGGGCCGCAACAGGTGGTCAAGGTGCCGGCCGCAGCTTCCGTGCGGGTGGCACCGGCGGCAAGGGCAGCGCCAAGTCCGGTGCGGGCAAGTCGGGTTCAGGCAAGGCACAGGCTCAGCCCGATCCGATGCGAACCGCGGTGGGCTACATCGGCGCCGATGCCAAGCTTGGGCGTGCAAAGGGCGGCCGCGGCCGCCGCGGGCGCTGATGAATTAAACTTATTGAGTCTGCTCAATGCCCACCCGGAGAAGAAAATGGCGATCGAACGTACCCTGTCCATCATCAAACCCGATGCCGTGGCCAAGAACGTGATCGGACAGATCTACGCCCGTTTTGAGGGCGCTGGCCTAAAGGTGGTTGCAGCCAGGATGGCCCATCTGTCCCGGGGCGAGGCCGAGCAGTTTTATGCCGTGCACAAGGCGCGCCCCTTCTTCAAGGGCTTGGTGGACTTCATGGTGTCCGGCCCGGTAATGATTCAGGTCTTAGAGGGTGAGAACGCCATCGCCAAGAACCGCGAACTCATGGGAGCCACGGATCCCAATAAGGCTGACAAGGGCACCATTCGTGCCGACTTTGCCGACAGCATTGACTCCAATGCGGTACATGGCTCCGATGCCCCGCAGACCGCTGCTGTTGAGGTGGCTTTCTTCTTTGCGGGTATGAACGTCTACAGCCGTTGAGGGCGTGCGCCGGCCGCCTCTGATGCGGCCGAGCGGTCCGCTCGCACACCATGATCAACCTGCTCGACTTTGACCGTGAGGGGCTGAAGCGCTGGTGTGTAGAGCAAGGTGAGAAACCCTTTCGGGCCACCCAACTCTTCCGGTGGATTCACCAGCGGGGCGTGGCCGACGTGGCTCAAATGACCGATTTGGCCAAATCTTGGCGCAACAAGCTGCAGGGCTTGGCAGCGGTTTTGCCGTTGGGCATCGTCAGCGAAGAGGTGTCCCATGACGGCACAATCAAATGGCTTCTCGATGTCGGGGCGGGTGATGCGGTGGAGACCGTGTTCATCCCCGAGGACGACCGAGGCACCCTGTGCGTCTCATCACAAGCCGGTTGTGCGGTAGCTTGTCGTTTTTGTTCCACTGGCCATCAGGGCTTCAGCCGAAACCTGAGCACCGGCGAAATACTGGCCCAACTTTGGCACGCTGAGCATTACCTGAGGCGACGGTTGGGCTTGGCCGAAGGTGAACGCGCCATCACCAACGTGGTGATGATGGGTATGGGCGAGCCTCTACAGAACTACAGCGCCTTGGTGCCGGCGCTCAAGGCAATGCTTGACGACCATGGTTATGGCCTGTCTCGGCGCCGGGTCACCGTCAGCACAGCCGGCGTGGTGCCGATGATTGAACGCTTGCTGGTTGACTGTCCGGTGGCTTTGGCGGTGAGTTTGCATGCCCCAGACGACATCTTGCGCGAGCACCTGGTGCCGCTGAACCGCAAATACCCGTTGGCGGAGCTCTTGGCAGCCTGCAAAGCTTATTCGGCTGCTGCGCCTAGAGACTTCATTACGTTTGAATACTGCATGCTCGATGGCGTCAATGACAACCCCGAGCAGGCGCGGGCACTGCTGGACTTGGTTCGTGACAGCCAGGTACCCTGCAAGTTCAACCTGATACCCTTTAATCCCTTTCCGGCGTCCGGCCTCAAACGGTCCCCCCGCGAGCGGGTGGTGGCCTTTGCCGATGTGCTTCAGAATGGCGGTATCGTGACTACCATACGCAAAACCCGCGGTGACGACATCGAAGCCGCCTGCGGCCAACTTGCCGGTGAGGTGCAGGACCGCACCCGTGTCCAAGTGCGCCTGGCCGACCGCCGGCTGATGCCGGCGAAAGTCCACACTCAAACACCATGAGTGGTAACTGTGCGGACCGCCGCTGGTTCAGGGCATCCGCCGCGGTGCTGTGCATGATGACTTGCTGGGCGGGTCATGCATTGGCCGGCCCCTACACCGCTGCTCGCGTGCTCGATATTCGCACCGCATCGGACCAGGGCGAAGCTGAGCGCCGTGCCCGTGTGCGCCTTGAATTGGCGGCAGCCTATTTCGCGCAGGGCCAGGTCACCACGGCCTTGGATGAGCTCAAGCAGGCCTTGTCGGCTTACCCGGCCTTGGCCGATGGCTTGAACCTCAGGGGCCTGATCTTCGCCAGCATCGGCCAAGACGATCGGGCTCAAGAGAGTTTTGACCGTGCGCTAGCCCTGGCCCCACACGACGGGTCGATCTGGCACAACCAGGGCTGGTTCTGGTGCCAGAGCGCTCGGTTTGGGCCTGATCAACAGGCGTTTGACCGGGCCCTGAGGCAGCCGTTGTACACCGAGCACGCCAAGACGCGGTTGGCCAAGGGCGTGTGCATGGCCTTGGCGGGTCAGCACGACCAGGCCATTGAGCTCCTGCGCAGCGGCTATGCCCGTGACCCTGGACAGCCCGCGCTGGCGGTCAACTTGGCCCATCTCCTGGCCAGCCGTGGCCTGTTCGAAGAGGCGGCTGTCTACATTCGGCGTGTGAATCAGCAGCCAGCCTGGCTGAGTGCGCAAACCCTCTGGCTTGGCGCTCGTGTTGAGCGTGGTTTGGGTGACGGTCGTGCGGCAGATGACCTGCTGAAGCAGCTGCGCCTGCAGTTTCCCTATGCGCCGCAGTCCTGGGCTGCCGAGCGTGAAGCATTCGATGACTGAAGCCACATCCTCGGGTGCTGATCCGGGCGGCGCTGCGACCATGGCCGGGCAAGCCGGCGCGATGATACGGGCCGCGAGGCAGGCGCGCGGGCAGACCCTGCAGCATCTGTCCATCCTGCTGAAGATCTCTGAGCGTCGGCTGCAAGCCTTTGAGGAAGAACGCTGGCCCGATGTGGGTGACCGCACCTTCGTGCGGGCCCTGGCGCAGCGCTTGTGCCGACACCTGGAGCTCGATCCTCAGACTGTATTGCTGCTCTTGCCAGCCCCATTGGTGGAGCCGATGCGGCCCATCGATCGGGGTCTGCCCCTGGGCGGTGCGGGCCTACAGCCCCGCTTTCGTCGCCCTTGGGCATCCGTGCCCGATCGATCCGGCGCCTGGGCTTGGCTGACCCCGGTTCGTGCCGGTGTGGTGGTCATTTTGGTGGCTGCAGGCCTTTTGGCCCTGCTGCCGGCACAGACCTGGCGCCCGACGCCCAGCCCAGCACCGCTGGTGCTGCCGCCAGGCGTCACTCCTGCTGAGCCTGTGCCCGCGGGCCCCGCCGACGCCCCCGCCGGAGCCACGGCCAATGCGCCCGTCAGTGCACCCTCCACGGCTGCGCCTGCCGATGGCCCGACGTCTGGGCCCACGGCAATGGTGGCGCCGGTGGTCCCTGCAGCATCTACCGAAAACCCGACGGCAGCCCTGCAACTGACCGCTCGGCAGGACTCCTGGGTCCAGGTCACCGATGTCAAAGGCACGGTCCTGCTGTCCCGACTTTTGCGCAGCGGCGAACGCGTGGGTGTCGAGGGTGCGAGGCCGCTGCGCCTGCGTGTGGGCAATACAGCGGGAACCGAAGCGAGCTGGCTGGGTCGCCGAATCGCCCTCGATGAAGTACAACGAAACAATGTGGCCGAGATCGACTTACCCTGAGGGCATTGCGGTCATCGGTCGGACCTTGCTGGAGTCCTCATCATGAACACGCCTACTGTGTCCACAGAGCCGAAGGCCGAGCACGGCTCCACCGTACTGCCCATCGCCATGGCGCATGCCCATCGACGTCCACGCCGGCAGGCGCAGGTTCGCACAGGCAATGAGGTGCTCACCATCGGGGGTGATGCACCGGTGCGGGTGCAGTCAATGACCAATACCGACACGGTGAACGTGATCGAAACCGCGATTCAAGCCAAGGAGTTGGCCCAGGCAGGCTCGGAGCTCGTGCGCATCACGGTCAACACGCCTGAGGCTGCTGCAGCTGTGCCGGCAATACGCGAGCAACTCGACAAGATGGGAGTCATGGTCCCCTTGGTCGGCGACTTTCACTACAACGGCCACCGACTGCTCACCGATTTCCCGGAATGCGCCAAGGCGCTGAGCAAGTACCGGATCAACCCGGGAAATGTGGGCAAGGGCGACAAGAAAGACAAACAATTCGCCATGATGATTGAAGCCGCCACTCGCCACGGCCACAAGGCGGTGCGCATCGGGGTGAACTGGGGCAGCCTGGACCAAGAGCTCCTGGCCGACTTGATGGATGACAACGCCCGCCGCACCCAACCGTGGGATGCCCGGCAGGTGATGTACGACGCGCTGGTGCGCTCGGCACTGCAGTCCGCCGACTTGGCTCGGGATATCGGCTTGGACCCCAACCAGATCATCATCAGCTGCAAGGTCAGCGGCGTGCAAGACCTGATCAACGTGTACCGCGCGCTGGCCGATCGCTGCGACTACGCGCTGCACCTGGGGCTGACCGAAGCAGGTATGGGCACGCGCGGCACGGTGGCCTCGGCCGCAGCGCTGAGCGTGCTGTTGCAGGAGGGTATAGGCGACACGATCCGGGTAAGCCTGACCCCCCAGCCTGGTGAATCGCGGACCCAGGAGGTGGTGGTGGCTCTGGAGATCCTGCAGGCCCTTGGCCTGCGGCAGTTCAACCCTAGCGTTACCGCCTGTCCGGGTTGTGGGCGCACCACCAGCACCACCTTTCAGGAACTGGCCAAGCAAATTGATGACTATCTGCGCGCGCAGATGCCGGTGTGGCGCAAGCGATACCCCGGCGTCGAGGGCCTTAAGGTGGCGGTAATGGGGTGCATCGTCAATGGCCCGGGCGAGAGTAAGCATGCCGACATTGGTATCAGCCTGCCCGGAACCGGCGAGGCGCCGGCTGCGCCGGTGTTTGTCGACGGGCAAAAGGCCATGACCCTGCGCGGCGAAAGCATCGTCCAAGAGTTTCAGCAGATTGTTGAGAGTTACATCGAGCGCCGATATGGTTGAGCGAATTGCTGGTGTCAAGGGGATGAACGATCTCCTGCCGCCTGACAGTGCAAGGTGGGAATGGGTGGACGAGCGCGTGCGCTGCCTAATGCAGCGATGGGGCTACCAGGGCGTGCGGACGCCCATCGTGGAGCCGACCGGCCTGTTTGTGCGTTGCCTGGGCGAAGTTACCGATATCGTCGAGAAGGAGATGTATTCCTTCGTTGACCGGCTCAATGGAGATCCTCTGACGCTGCGCCCAGAAGGTACCGCTGGCGTGGTGCGGGCCACGATTGAGCACAAGCTGTTGTATGACGGTGGCAAGCGTCTGTATTACGCGGGGCCCATGTTCCGCCATGAGCGGCCGCAAAAGGGCCGTTACCGCCAGTTCCACCAAGTGGGGGTAGAGGTGCTGGGCTGGCCAGGTCCGGATGTAGACGCCGAAGTGGTCCTCCTGGTGCGCGCCCTGTGGCAGGACTTAGGGCTCGAGGTCGGCCGCGATGTGCACCTGGAGCTCAACAGCCTTGGTCAAGCTTCGGAACGTGCAGCACACCGTCAGGCCTTGGTTGCGCACTTCGAGGCGCATGCATCCGCGTTGGATGACGAGGCGCTCAAGCGGCTGCACACCAATCCGCTGCGCGTGCTGGATAGCAAACATCCTTCGGTACAGGCCGTGGCCGAGACGGCACCGCGCCTGCTGGACTTTCTGGGCCCGCAGTCGCGTGCTCACTTCGAGGGCGTTCGCGCGGTCCTGGAAGCCTCGGGCGTGCCCTACCGCATCAACCCGCGTCTGGTACGGGGTATGGACTACTACAACCTCACCGTATTCGAGTGGGTGACCGAACACTTGGGCGCTCAAGGCACCGTATGCGGGGGAGGGCGCTACGACGGCCTGATTGAACAACTCGGCGGCAAGCCGGCCCCGGCCGTGGGTTGGGGCCTGGGCATCGAGCGGCTGCTGCTGCTGCTGGAGGCTTTGGGCCGGATCCCTCCCGCGCAGGCGCCTGACGTCTACGCCATTGTTCCTGACACCAGTGCCGTGGCCCCGGCCATGGTGACGCTGCAAGCGTTACGGCAAGCCGGGGTCCGTGCAGTGATGCATGCGGCCACCGACCAGGGCCCGGCAAGCATAAAGACCCAATTCCGCAAGGCCGATGCCAGCGGTGCACGCTATGCCCTTTTGTTCGGCAGCGACGAACTAGCCGCCGGTGAGGTCACCGTCAAGTCCCTGCGAGACGGTGAGACCGCCCAGGAACGGCGGGCTTTGGCCCAGGTTGCGACTTGGGCGCGCACCCTGCTGCCCGGCGGCGATAATTAAGGGGTGGCTTGACGGTCGGCCCGCCTGGGCTGGCTGCGGGCTGTATCCACCCATCACTCACTTCTCATGGCCTCATCACTCGATCTGCAAGAGCAGGAACAGCTCGATCAACTCAAGGCGTTCTGGAATCGTTGGGGCAACTTGCTGACCTGGGTCGTCACCCTGGTGCTCTTGGCCTTTGCAGGCTACAACGGTTGGAACTGGTGGCAGCGCGACCAGGGGCAAAAGGCTAGCGCCTTGCATGCCGAGTTGGAGCGTGCTGCCCAAGAAGGCGAAACTGACCGTGTGAAAGTGGCCTGGGCTGACCTGAAGGCACGCTATGCCCGCACGGCCTACGCCGGGCAGGGTGCGCTGGTGGCGGCCAAGGCGCTTATCGACAAGGGGCTGATGTCCGATGCGATCGAACCCCTGCAGTGGGTCGCTGAGTCGGCCACCGATGAGGGGCTCAAGGCCGTGGCTCGCTTGCGCTGGTCCGGCGTGCTGTTGGACCAGAGCAAAGCTCAAGAAGCCCTGACGGTTCTGGATAAGGCCCGTGGCCTGGGGTTCGACGCCCTGGTGGACGACCGACGCGGGGACGCTTTGGTGGCCTTGGGTCAGCAAGACCAAGCCCGAGAGGCCTACAAGGCCGCCTACAAGGCCCTGCCGGCCGAGCTCGACTACCGTCGCCTGGTAGAGGCCAAATTGATGGCGCTGGGTGTTGACCCGGCGAGTTTGGTGCCAGTGCCGGCCAAGGAAGGTGTCAAGGTTGGCAAAGCGGCGGTGCATAGGGCTGCCCACAGGGTGGCCTACTCAACCGAACACATGAGGGATGTGGCATGAAGCAGGCCAAACGCCAACCCTTTGCAAGGCACGCCACTGCATGGGCCCTGTTGGGCTTATTGGCCTTGCCGGGTTGCGCGCTATGGTCTGACAAGCCCAAGCCCGCGGCGCTGGAGACCCTGGCGCCAGCGGCCTCGGTGACAGGCCTTTGGTCGGCCGCCGATGGACGGGTTGAGTTTCCCATGCAGCCCGGTTTGGCCAGTGGGCGCTTGGCCACGGCGGCGTCTGACGGCACGGTGACGGTGCGAGCCTTTGAGCGTGCTGCCATCCTGTGGACAGCCAACGCCGGTGGTCGCCTGGCTGCAGGGGTAGGGTTTGATGGTGATCGCGCTGCTGTGGTGACGGCCGACAACGAGTTGGTGGTCATGTCCAAGGGACAAGTGAGCTGGCGCACGCGTTTGACTTCGCGCGTGAGCACGGCCCCGCTGGTGGCCGGTGAGCGCGTGTTCGTACTGGGACTGGACCGTGCGGTGCAAGCATATGACGCTGTGGACGGACGCTATCTGTGGCGCCTGCAACGCAGCAGCGACCCCTTGTCGGTCAACCTTCATGGCGTTCTGATGCCCATGGGCGATACGCTGGTGGTGGGCCAGGGGGCCCGGCTGGTGGGCGTGGATCCCACCCGTGGCTCGGTCCGTTGGGACCTCCCCATGGCCACCCCGCGAGGATCCAACGAAGTCGAGCGGCTGGCCGATCTGGTGGGCCCTGCGTTGCGGCTGGGCAGCGACACCGTTTGTGCGCGGGCCTTTCAGTCGGCGGTAGCCTGTCTGGACGTTGGCCGCAGCGCCTTGCGGTGGACCCGTAACGCCGGTGGTGTGCAGGCCGTGGGTGGTAATGCATCAGTGGTCGTGGGTGCCGACGCAAGCGACCGTATGAGCGGTTGGCGCGCCGAATCTGGCGAGCTGTTGTGGAGCCATGAGCGATTCCTCAACCGACAGCTGAGTGGCGTATCCACTTGGGATGCCTGGGTAGCCGTCGGGGATGCACAGGGGCAGGTGCATGTGATGGACCCTGGCAGCGGTAAGACCCTGTTGCGCCTGAGCACCGACGGCGGCGCTATCCAGGCTGCGCCAAGGGTGTCAGGCAAGGTGATGGTGGTGGTCACTCGCAAGGGCGGCGTGTACGTTTGGCAGGCGCCGTGAAGCCCGTCATCGCCCTGGTGGGGCGGCCCAACGTGGGCAAGTCCACCCTGTTCAACCGCATTACCAAAAGCCGCGATGCGATCGTGGCCGACTACGCAGGCCTCACCCGTGACCGCCATTACGGTGATGCCCGTCATGGGGGCCTGCAGGTCATCGTCATCGACACCGGGGGCTTCGAGCCGCAAAAGCCCACTGGGGTGGTCGCCGAAATGGCCAAGCAGACCAAGCAGGCGGTCGCTGAGGCGGACGCGGTGGTGTTCGTGGTCGACGTCCGCTCAGGTCTGTCTGCGCAAGACGCCGACATCGCGCGTTACTTGCGCTCAGTCAATAAGCGCACGCACCTGGCGGTGAACAAGGCCGAGGGTATGGCTGACTCGCCCTTGCTGGCCGAGTTCCACGAACTGGGTATGGGCGAGCCGCACCCGGTGTCTGCCGCACATGGACAGGGCATTCGCAGCCTGCTCGATGCGGTGCTGGCCCCGTTTGTCTCTGAGGACGCACCGACACCGGACCAAGACACCGAAGCACAGCCCGGTCAAGGTAGCCTGCGCCTGGCCGTGGCCGGCAGGCCCAATGTGGGCAAGTCCACCCTGATCAACACCTGGTTGGGCGAAGAGCGCCTGGTGGCCTTCGATATGCCGGGTACCACACGCGATGCGATCAAGGTTCCGCTGGACAGAGGGGGGCGTCGCTACGAAATCATCGACACCGCAGGACTGCGCCGCAAGGGGCGTGTGTTTGAGGCGATCGAGAAGTTCTCGGTGGTCAAGACCCTGCAGGCCATCGCCCACGCCAACGTCGCGGTGTTACTGTTGGATGCCACGCAGGGCGTGGGCGACCAGGATGCTCACATTGCAGGCTACATCTTGGAGTCTGGACGAGCAGTGGTGATTGCGATCAACAAGTGGGATGCGATTGACAGCTACCAGCGTGAGATGCTTGAGCGCTCGATCGAGCAGCGACTGGTCTTCCTGAAGTTTGCACCGATCGTACGTGTCTCCGCGCTCAAGCGGCAGGGTCTGGGGCCGCTGTGGAAGGCCATTGACGAGGTTCATGCCAGCGCCACCGCCAAGTTGGCAACGCCGGTGCTCACCCGCTTGCTGCAGGAGGCTGTCGAACACCAGCAACCCAAGCGAGCGGGCGCATTCAGGCCCAAGCTACGCTATGCCCACCAGGGTGGGCGCAACCCTCCCGTGGTGGTGATTCATGGCACCAACCTGGAGCATGTGACCGATTCCTACAAGCGTTACCTCGAAGGTCGTTTCAGGGAACATTTCCGGCTGGTGGGGACTCCAATGCGCATTGAGTTCAAGAGCGGACACAACCCCTTCACCGACGGCCCCGCTTGATCTTGGCCGTCTAGGCGCCGCAAGCGCCGGAGACTGATTCAGCCATGCCCATGGACTCGTTGAGCCTATCAGCTTGTGTTAACGTGCATACAGAAGTCCAACACGGAAGATATCGTGAGCAATAAAGGCCAACTCCTTCAGGACCCGTTCCTCAATCTTTTGCGTAAGGAACACGTGCCGGTTTCGATCTATTTGGTCAACGGGATCAAACTTCAGGGGCACATCGAGTCTTTTGACCAGTATGTGGTGTTGCTGCGCAATACCGTCACCCAGATGGTCTACAAACACGCCATCTCCACGGTGGTACCGGGACGCGCCGTGAACTTCCATACCCAGGACGCTCAGGACTCCCAGGACGGCCAGTAAGGCCATGGGAGGCTTCCGCGTCGACCTTACGGCTGAACCCGCCAACCGCGTGGTGTTGGTTGGGGTTGACCTCGGCCCGGATTCGACCTTTGAAGCCAGCTTGGACGAACTGGCGCAATTGGCCGAGTCCGCGGGTGACCGGCCGGTGGCGCGCCTGACTGCGCGGCGCCGGTCGCCTGATCCCGCGTTGTTCGTGGGCAGTGGCAAGGCCGAAGAGATCAAGGCCGTTGTCGCCGAGCAGGGCGCGCATGGGGTTTTGTTTGACCAAGCCTTGTCACCGGCCCAGCAGCGCAACCTGGAGCGCTTTTTGGCTGTTCCCGTGGCTGACCGTACCGCGCTGATTCTGGAAATCTTTGCTCAACGCGCCAAAAGCCACGAGGGTAAGCTGCAGGTGGAACTGGCTCGGCTGCAGTACGCGTCGACCCGCTTGGTGCGTCGCTGGAGCCACCTTGAGCGCCAGCAGGGCGGTATCGGTACCCGTAGCGGTCCTGGCGAAACCCAGATCGAGTTGGACCGGCGAATGATTGGGGAGCGCATCAAGACCGTGACAGCACGGCTGGAAAAGGTCAAGCGGCAGCGTGGCACACAGCGCCGCTCGCGTGAGCGCTCTGGCGCCTTTCAAATCTCGTTGGTCGGCTATACCAATGCTGGCAAGAGCAGCTTGTTCAATGCCCTGGTTAAGGCGCGCACTTACGCGGCCGACCAACTGTTCGCCACTCTGGACACGACCACGCGCTGTCTGTGGCTGGAGCAGGCCGGGCGCTCGGTATCGTTGTCGGACACAGTCGGTTTTATCCGCGATCTGCCTCACAAGTTGGTGGAGGCTTTCGAGGCTACCCTGCTCGAAGCTGCTGAGGCCGATTTGCTGCTGCATGTGGTGGATGCGGCCAACCCACAGGCTGCCGAGCAGATGCATGAGGTCCAACGCGTGTTGACCGAAATTGGTGCCGATGCCGTGCCGCAGCTTATGGTGTTCAACAAGATTGATGCTCTAGAGCTCACGCGACAGCCCCGACAACTGGTGGACAAGCTTGAGAGCGCGGGCGGCCTGCGCAGCACGCGCGTGTTCGTCAGCGCGGTGTCTGGCCAGGGTTTGGACGAACTGCGCGAGCAGATCGCCCAGGCTGCCGCAGCGGGTGCGCGACTGTTGCCACCGGCCTTGCGCGACCCTCGATTTGAATCTGCACGATCGACCGACTGGTCGACCATCCAACCATGAACTTGATTGCTCGACTCCGAGACCGGCTGCGCCGCGGCCATCTGATCTTCAGCGAGGGTGGACGGCCCCAGGGCCCGCCCGACCTCGATGAGCTGTGGCGCGACTTCAATCGCAAACTCTCAGGCCTGTTGTCCGGCAGGGGCGGGCGTGGCAGTGGCGGGGCTGGCGAAGGCCCCGGGGCCTCGCCTCCGGAATTCAAGGGTGCGGGCCTGGGCGCAGGGCTGATTGCTGCCGTTTTGGGTTTGATTTGGCTGGGCAGCGGCTTCTTCATCGTGCAGGAAGGCCAGCAGGCGGTGGTCACCTCATTCGGCAGGTACTCATACACCGCTGACGCTGGCTTTCAGTGGCGCTTCCCCTACCCCTTCCAGGCGCACGAAACCGTGCCGGTGACCCAGCTGCGCTCACTCGAGGTGGGGCGCAGTGGGGTGGTGCAGGCAACGGGGTTGCGCGATTCTTCAATGTTGACCCAGGACGAGAATATCGTCGACATCCGTTTCACCGTACAGTACCGCTTGCGGGATGCGCGGGCCTATCTCTTCGAAAACCGCGGACCCGATGAGGCGGTGATCCAAGCTTCAGAGTCGGCGGTGCGAGAAATCGTGGGGCGCAGCAAAGTGGACCAAGTGCTCTACGAGCAGCGTGACGCTATCGCTGCGGACTTGGTCAAGTCGGTCCAGGCGCAGCTTGACCGCTTGAATTCAGGCATTCTGGTGGCCAATGTCAATGTGCAAAACGTACAGGTGCCTGAGCAGGTGCAGGCCGCCTTCAACGATGCTGTCAAAGCTGGTGCCGACCGCGACCGACTGAAAAACGAAGGCCAGGCCTACGCCAGCGACGTCATCCCCAAGGCCCGTGGTACCTCTGCGCGACTCTTGGAGGAAGCCGAAGGCTATCGTTCTCGGGTTGTGGCGCAGGCTGAAGGTGATTCACAGCGGTTCAGGTCGGTGTTGTCAGAGTACAAGAAGGCACCGGCCGTCACACGCGACCGGATGTACATCGAGACCATGCAACAGGTCTATCAGAACGTCAACAAGGTGATGATCGACAGCAAGGCTAATTCAAGCCTGCTGTATCTGCCCCTGGACCGTATCCTGCAGCAGACCGTGCAGGGCAATCCTGGCCCCGTCACAAGCCCTTCGACGGGCTCACCTGAAGTGAGCCCCGTTACTGCACCCGCACCGGTTGATACGCGTTCTCGCGAAGGTCAGCGCAGCCGCGACCGCGACGCCCGCTAAAGTTCGGAGGACACAAGAAATGAACCGAATTGGAATGTGGTTGTCCGCGGGCCTAGCCGTGCTGCTGTTGGCATCCTCGATGTTGTTCGTGGTGGATCAGCGGCAGGTGGGCGTGGTGTACGCGCTGGGCGAGATCAAGGAAGTGATCACCGAGCCTGGCCTTAAGTGGAAGATGCCACCGCCCCTGCAGAACGTGGTGTTCTTGGATAAACGGATTCAGACGCTGGACAGTCCGGAAACCCGCCCCATCTTCACCGCGGAGAAGAAAAGTCTGATCATTGATTGGCTGGTGAAGTGGCGCATCGCCGAACCGCGTCAGTTCATCCGCAACAACGGAGTGGACCTGCGTAACCTTGAAAACCGCTTGTCGCCAGTGGTGCAGGCTGCGTTCAACGAAGAGATCACCAAGCGTACTGTCAGCGGCGTGCTGGCCGCTGACCGCGACAAGGTGATGAACGGCGTGCGTGAGCGCCTGGCTGATGAAGCCAAGTCGTTCGGAATCGAGATCATCGATGTACGCATCAAGCGGGTGGACTTCGTGGCTGACATTACCGATGCGGTCTATCGGCGGATGGAATCCGAGCGCAAGCAGGTGGCCAATGAACTGCGCTCGCAAGGCTCAGCAGAAGGCGAGAAAATTCGCGCTGACGCTGATCGGCAGCGCGAGGTGATCGTTGCCGAGGCGTACCGCGATGCCCAAAAGATCAAGGGCGAGGGGGACGCGAAGGCCTCGGCCTTGTATGCGGATTCCTTCGGACGAGATCCGCAGTTCGCACAGTTTTACCGGAGTCTCGAAGCCTACCGGTCCACCTTCCGCAGCCGCAGCGACGTGATGGTGATGGACCCTTCGAGCGACTTCTTCAAGGCCATGCGCAGCAGCGGCTCGAGCACCGCCCCGGCACCGGCACCGGCACCGGCACGCTGAAGCGGGGTGCCCATGGGCGAGGCCCTCCTGGCCGCCATAGCCTTGGTTCTGGTGATCGAGGGCCTTCTGCCGACGGTCCACCCCCAGCTGTGGCGCCGGCTGTTCGAGCAGGCCCTGAAGCTCTCGGACGGCCAGATTCGCTTCATGGGTATGGCCAGCGTGATCGGCGGGCTGGCCCTTTGGCTTGTGCTCGGCTAGTCCCAACCTGTCAGACTGGTGTGTGCAAGCGGCCGGTAGAATCCGGGCTTTAAGCGTTTGCCCGACTCCCATGTCTTCTGCCTGGCTGCTGCCGGAACACCTTGCAGACGTCCTGCCCTCGGAGGCCAAACGCATCGAGGGCCTGCGCCGCGCCCTGACCGATGAGGCGCAGGCTTACGGTTACGAGTTGGTGATACCTCCTTTGCTGGAGCACCTGGACTCCCTCTTGTCTGGCACTGGCCGTACCCTGGGCCTGCAAACCTTTAAGCTTGTTGACCAACTTTCGGGCCGTACCCTGGGCCTGAGAGCTGACACCACCCCTCAGGTGGCCCGCATCGATGCGCACCTGCTCAATCGCCAAGGGGTGGCGCGTCTGTGCTACTGCGGCCCAGTGGTGCACACCAGGCCCAGCGGCCCCTGGGCCACGCGTGAGCCGCTGCAGTTTGGGGCTGAGCTCTACGGCCACGCGGGCCTCGAGGCTGACCTTGAAGTGCTGGAACTGGCACTGGACGGGCTGCGCCAGGCCGGTGTGCGCGACGCTGTATTGGACTTGGGGGACGCACGGATCGCCAACGCCCTGTTGCGAGCCGGTGGCGTTGATGCAGGGCAGACCGCTGGCATCTACGCCGCCTTGGCCGCCAAGGATGCGGTAGCCCTTGAGGCCGCCTGGCGCAGTGGCCCGCGCACGGGTTACCCCGAGGCTGAGCAGGCTATCGAGGGCCTCAGGCGATTGTTGCGCCTGTACGGGCCGGTGGAGGTCCTGGACCGCGCCGGTGACGAATTGCCTGCAAACACGACCATCGCCAAGGCCTTGGACGACTTGCGTTGGATCGGCAGACATGTGCAGGCCACCCACCCCGATGTGCGCATCGGGATCGACCTGGCGGACCTGGGCGGGCAGGATTACTACAGCGGTGTACGGTTCAGCGTCATGGGTACGGCTGCGTCGCAGGTGCTGGCCAGCGGTGGCCGCTACGACCACGTTGGGCGCGTCTTTGGCCGCGAACGACCGGCTGTGGGCTTCAGTTTAGACCTGAAGGCGGTTTCGATGGTGCTGCAGTCCTCCGGGCCGCCACAACTGCCCCGGCCCGCCATCCGGGCGCCATGGTCGGAAGACGCCGGCTTGCGTGCGGCGGTGCGTGAGTTGCGCTCGCGGGGTGAGACGGTGGTGTGCATCCTGCCTGGCCACGAACACGAAGCCCAGGAGTTCGCCTGTGACCGCGAACTGGTGCAGATTGCGGGTCACTGGGTACTGCAGGCGATCTAGCCAATTCACACCAACTTCAAGACATGAACCAAGCACATTCGGCGGGCGAGCCCAGCGGGCATAACGTGGTCGTCGTGGGCACCCAGTGGGGTGACGAGGGTAAGGGCAAGGTGGTGGACTGGCTCACCGACCATGCCCAGGGCGTGGTGCGTTTTCAAGGCGGGCACAACGCGGGTCACACACTGGTCATCAAGGGTGTGAAGACAGCGCTGCAGCTGATCCCCAGCGGCATCATGCGCGAAGGGGTCAAGTGCTATATCGGCAACGGCGTGGTGGTCGACCCTTCGCACTTGCTGTCGGAGATTGAGCGATTGGAGAAGATTGGATTGGAGGTCCGCTCACGCCTGTACATCAGCGAGTCCTGCCCCCTGATCCTTCCCTTCCACGTGGAGCTGGACAAGGCGCGTGAGGCGCGGCGCGAGAGCAGTGGTGCTGGCAAGATCGGTACCACCGGTAAGGGGATCGGCCCGGCGTATGAAGACAAAGTGGCCCGGCGTGCCTTGAGGGTGCAAGATCTCAAGCACCCACAGCGCTTTGAAACCAAGCTGCGTGAACTGCTGGCCTTGCACAACGCTGCGCTGCAAGGGGTCTTGGACGCCCAGCCCCTGGCCTTCGAGCCCATCTTTCAACAGGCCATGGTCATGGGCGAGCAACTGCGGCCGATGATGGCCGATGTGGGGTATCTGATACACCAAGCCGGACGGCGCAGCGAAAATATACTGTTCGAAGGCGCCCAGGGCACTTTGTTGGACATCGACCACGGCACCTACCCGTACGTCACCTCCAGCAACTGCGTGGCTGGTAATGCAGCTGCCGGATCGGGTGTAGGCCCAGACCGGCTGCACTACATTCTTGGCATCACCAAGGCCTATGCCACCCGTGTGGGTTCTGGTCCATTCCCCACGGAGTTGAGCATCGACGACCCTTCGTCGGTGGGTCACCACCTCAGCGCGATAGGCCAGGAGCGCGGTACGGTCACGGGACGGGTGCGGCGATGCGGATGGCTGGATGCAGCCGCACTCAAGCGCTCGATCATCATCAATGGCGTGTCAGGCTTGTGCATCACCAAGCTGGATGTGCTGGACGGCCTGAAGGAGATTCTGGTGTGCACTGGCTACACGATGGGCGGGCGGCATCTAGACATCCTGCCCCTGGACGCGGATGAGATTGCAGCCTGTCAACCGGTCTATGAGTCTTGGTCGGGTTGGCCTGGGTCGACCGCCGGCCTGACGCAATGGGAGCAGCTGCCCGCGCAGGCACGGGCCTACCTTGAGCGCGTGCAGGCGGTGATTGGTGCGCCGATCGATATGATCTCCACAGGGGCCGACCGGGACGACACTATTGTCTTGCGCCATCCCTTTCAGCGCTGACCGGGTTTGGCGCGTCCGTCGTGCATACACTCATCCATTCTCCGGCACCACACGCCACTCCCGCCCGACCCGCAGCAAGGAAACCGCGCGATGCTCACCGATGACGGCAAACACCTCTATGTGCCCTGGGACGCTTACCACCGCCTGATCGAGAAGTTGGCGATCCAGGTGTGGCAGTCGGGCTGGGCCTTTGACCAAATCCTTTGCTTGGCGCGCGGGGGCATGCGGCCCGGCGATGTGCTCTCGCGTGTCTTCGATAAGCCGTTGGCCATCATGTCCACCAGTTCCTATCGAGCTGAAGCCGGCACGATCCAGGGCCGCTTGGACATTGCGCGGTACATCACCATGCCGCAAGGTGAGTTGGCGGGCCGGGTGCTTCTGGTGGACGACTTGGCCGACTCGGGCATCACCCTGAAAGCGGTGGTTGAGCGCTTGCGGGCCATGCCAGCCATTACCGAGCTGCGCTCGGCGGTCATCTGGACCAAGGCGGTGTCGACCTATCAGCCCGACTACACGGTGGAGCAGCTGCCCACCAGCCCATGGATCCACCAACCCTTTGAGGAATACGACGGGCTGCGCCCCGGCGCGCTGCAGCAACGCCTGGGCTGAGCCCAGGTATCAGCGCACCGGGGGAGGGCGCAGGATCAACACCTGGGTCGTTCCGGGGTCTTGCGCCGCCGGCCAGACGGGAACACCGGATCCTTGAGCCCAATCATGCAGCCAAGACCGGTAGCCGGGCATCCACGGCAGGCCGCTTTGGCCTGAACTGTGGATGAAGCGTGACTGGGTGCGGTCACCCAAGTCATACACGGCCTTCAAGCTCGGCCCGTGGGTGGCTCGGTACCGCTGGGAGGCCGGCCCGCCAAGGCCCACACGAAGGGCATGCACCGTGTAGGTGTCTCCGCCCATTGGCAGGCTCAACCCGAACCAGGCATCCAAGGGCTTGACGCGCGAAAAGGGCCGGTGTTCGGCCACCATGCGGTGCACAGCGTCCCAACGCCACTGGGCAAGGTCTGGGCCCAGCCGCTGGCTGAGCTCTTGCAGCGCGGCATCCCAGGCACGATGGTTTTGCTGTTCACAGTTCTCAGGCTCAGGCGTTCGCGGGTCGTCGCACCACCAAAGGTCTTGCCGCTCCAAGATGCCCAACACGGCATCGTGAAAGCTGCGCTGTGCGAATGACCGTTCAAAGCGTTCCTGGCCTATACGAGGCGCAAAGAGTTGTTCGGCCAATGCGCGCTGCCAAGCCCAGACCAAGAGGGGCGCGACCCCATCGGCTCGCATGTCGCCATTGAAGTCCAGCAGTCGGTCTTGCGCGGCTTTACTCAGGCGGTGAGTGCCGCGGGCCTGGCGCAGCCAGGGCAGCAGCGTGCGGGCCGCCAGCGAGACTTCGTCTTGTTGAAGCGCCCTCATCTGCGCTGCACTGTGCTGGGGACGTGATTCCAAGACCTGCTCAATGCGCAGTTGTCGATAGGGCAGCGCCCAATCGCTGCCCATGTAGTGTGGGTAGTCGTCATCGTGCAGGCGGTGATTGGCTGTGGCGATCCAGCCCTGCGGCGGATCCACCACACGCGGCGTCTGGTGGGCCGGCACCCAGCCCACCCAGTCATAGCGCGACTCCCACCCAGGCGCCGGTGCCAGTCCCATCAGGTCGTGATCGGCCCGGCGCACCGGCACACGGCCGGCGGCCACCATACCGATGCGGCCGTCGCTGTCTGCCACAACCATGTTCTGCATGGGGGCTGTCCAGCGTTGCGCGGCTTGGATAAAGCCTGCAACGGTGCGGGCTTGTGCCATGGCGAGCCCGGCTGCAATCAAGTCCACGTCATCTTCAAGCGCTGTCCAGCGCAGGGCCAGCACATAGGGCCCGAGGTCCAGACCCTTGAAGGTGCCGGCATCCGAAATCACCGGCCCGTGGCGGGTGCGGCGTACTGTGACCCGGTGTTCTTCCCCGCCCTTGACGCGGATGGTCTCTTCATGGGTTTCGAAGGCTGTGGTGCCGCTAGGGGTGCGGTATCGCTTGGGGTCACCTGGGTCGATGGCTTCGATGTAGAGGTCTTGCACGTCCGGGCCTGTGTTCGTGAAGCCCCAGGCCAGATGCGCCGACTGTCCCAGCACCACCAAGGGCAGTCCAGGCAAGGTGGCGCCGGCAATCTCCAAATTCGGTGCCTTCAGCCGCGCGAAATACCACAGGGCAGGGGTGCTCAAGCCCAAGTGGGGGTCATTGGCCAGCAGCGGCGCACCGGTGGTGGTGCGTTGGCCAGACAACACCCAATTGTTGGAGCCCGCACCCTCTACACCGGAGGGGGGCGCAGCTTCAAGAAGGTGGTCCAGCGCAGCGCCGATACGATTCGATGATCCAGCAAGCGTCGCGTTGTCGGGCTTTGCCAGCCCAAGTTCGCGGTAAAGAGCGACGTAGTCGCGCGTGCTCGGGTACTCATCACCCGGGTATGGAGGCAGTACCTCGTCGATGCGCTGCAGATCCAAAACTGCGCTCAGACGCAAGCGCTGCAACTCGTTGGTCCAGTTGCCTCCGAGGTCCCAGGCCATCATCAGGCTCCAGGACAGGCTGTCGACGGGTGTCCACGGCTCGGGCTTCACGCCCAGCACCAGAAACTCCGGTGGCCACACCCGGGTGTGGTCAATTGCCGCGTTGACGCCGGCTGAATAGGCGAGTAACAGTTCCCGGCTGCTGGGTGCTAGCCGCTCCCATTGCGCCTGTGCTGCGCGGCGCACCCCTAAAGCTCGCAGAAACCGATCGTTGTCCAGCGCTGCCTGTCCGAACACTTCAGCCAAGCGGCCTGCGCCAATGCGGCGTTGCGTCTCCATTTGCCACAGTCGGTCCTGGGCATGTACGAAGCCCAGGGCATAAGCCGCGTCGTTTAGGCTGTCAGCAGTGATGGATGGAATACCATGCTGATCGCGTTCAATTCGAACCGGTGCGCCAAGTTGGGCCGTACCCGCTGCCGCGTTGGGCTTGAGCGTGACCTCGCCCCGAACCTGGGGTTCAGCCCCCTTCATCAGCAGCCAAAGGGCCAAGACCGACGCCCCTAAAATCGCCATCGAAGTCAACAGCGCCCTCTTGAGCCATCGTTGCCAAGCGGGCGGCCTAAGGGTTGACGTTTGTGTCATGGGAATATTGTGCGTCGCCGTGTGACGGCTGAACCGCCCCGCGAAGCCGATAGGATGATGCAGAATCGCGTCATGCGGTTCAGGCAACAAAAAAGCCTTCGAGGCAGTGCATTCGAAGGCTATTTGAGGAGGCTGACAGCGAGATCTGTTCGAGGACACCGCTTGCTTTTCGCCGCTGCGCCACCCTTGGTGCCCAGGAGAGGACTCGAACCTCCACGGAGTTACCCGCTAGTACCTGAAACTAGTGCGTCTACCAATTCCGCCACCTGGGCACAGACCCGCTGAAGTAGTCAGCGAAAACCTTGAGTCTATCATCAAAAAATCAAAGAGTTCAAATCACACCACCGGATTGCTGCAGGAGGTGGAAGGCACCGTTCAGGGGCATCGAGACGGCCACGGCTTTTTGATGATTGGTGAGGGCGGGGCTGACATCTACCTAGCTCCTCAGGAGATGCGCGCGGTGCTGCATGGAGACCGACTGCGGGTGCGGGTGGTTGGAGCCGACCGGCGGGGCCGGCCTGAAGGCCGAATCGTGGACATCTTGCAGCGTCCTCGCCGCCCCATCATCGGCCGCCTCTTGCAGGAAAGCGGTGTATGGGTCGTCGCACCAGAAGACCGCCGCTATGGCCAGGACATCCTGATTCCCAAGAATGGCGTTGCAAGCGCTCAGGCCGGCCAGGTGGTGTGTGTGGAGTTGACGGAAGCGCCGTCAATGTACACGCAACCCAGTGGACGAGTGACTGAGGTGTTGGGGGAGATCGACGACCCCGGCATGGAGATTGAGATTGCCGTGCGCAAGTACGAAGTGCCGCACCGCTTTGCGCCCGAGACCTTGGCGCAGGCTGCAGCCTTGCCTGACAAGATTCGACCGTTTGACCGCCGCAACCGGTTGGACCTGAGCGATGTTCCGTTGGTGACCATCGATGGTGAGGACGCTCGAGACTTCGATGATGCGGTCTACTGTGAGCCCGTAGCCTTCGGAAAGGGACGTAACGCCTTCAAGGGCTGGCGTCTGGTGGTGGCCATCGCCGATGTGAGCCACTATGTGAAACCCGGTGAGCCCCTGGATACGGACGCCTATGAGCGCGCCACCTCGGTGTACTTTCCCCGCCGCGTGATCCCCATGCTGCCGGAAAAGCTCTCCAACGGCCTTTGTTCACTCAACCCGCTCGAAGACCGACTGTCGATGGTGTGCGACATGCTGGTCAGCGAAGATGGGGAGGTGACGGGCTACCAGTTCTTCCCCGCTATCATCTGTTCACATGCCCGGCTGACCTATACCGAAGTGGGCTCCGCGCTGAGCAATACGCGCGGGCCTGAAGCGGCACGGCTGGCGCCCCTGCTGCCCCATCTGCTTCACTTACACGAGGTTTACCGCGCGCTGTTGAGACAGCGCACCCGGCGCGGTGCCATTGACTTTGAGTCCACCGAGACCCAAATCGTGTGCGATGACAACGGGCGTATCGAGAGGATCGTGCCGCGTACCCGTAACGAAGCCCATCGCTTGATTGAAGAGGCCATGCTGGCGGCCAATGTGTGTGCTGCAGACTTTATCGAATCACACAGCCATCCTGCATTGTTCCGTGTGCACGAGGGGCCTACACCAGAAAAGAGGGTCACGCTGCAGAACTACTTGCGCGCTTTGGGACTGGGTTTGGGGGTGAGCGACGACCCCAAGCCCGTCGAGTTTCAGGCCATTTCTAAAGCTGTGAGGGACCGGCCAGATGCACAGCAGATTCAGACCATGCTGCTGCGCTCGATGCAGCAGGCCATCTACACCGCGGTCAATAGTGGCCATTTCGGTTTGGCGTATGAGGCCTATGCCCACTTCACCAGCCCCATTCGGCGCTACCCCGACCTCATGGTGCACCGGGTTATCAAGGCCATCTTGCTGGGCAAGCGCTACCACCTGGGGCCTTTGCCGGCGGTGACTTCCGCGGCGGCATCCGGGCAATATCGCAAGCCAGGGAGCGGTGCGCCGAAGAGCCCAAAGGCCGCACTGCCTACCAAGCCCGGAAAAGCAGCCGCTGAAGTAGCCCTGTGGCAGACCGCAGGTGAACACTGTTCGGCCAACGAGCGGCGTGCTGATGAGGCCTCTCGCGACGTGGAAGCCTGGCTGAAGTGCCGCTACATGCGTGATCGACTTGGCGAAGAGTTTGCCGGCACGGTCAGTGCGGCCACTTCCTTTGGCTTGTTTGTGCAGCTCGACGAGTTGTATGTGGAGGGGCTGATCCACATCACAGAGTTGGGCGGTGAGTACTATCGCTTCGATGAGATTCGCCAGGAGCTTCGGGGTGAACGAACCGGGGTGCGATATGCGGTGGGTTCGCGGGTGAGGGTGCAGGTCAGCCGCGTTGACCTCGACGGCCGTCGTATCGATTTCCGCATGGTGCGTGAGGGCTTGTCTGAACCGGCGCGTCCCGGCACGGTGGCTCGTGGCAGGCCCGCTTCAGCGAAGTCAGCCAAAGACTCAGCTGCCAAGGGGCGCCCTGTTAAGGCGACTGAGGAAGCAGCAGAGGGCATCGCAGCGGAGCTCTCGCCGGTGCAGCAGTGGGCCGACCTGCAGTTCTCGGATCGCCAGCTTAGGCAGGCTGCCCGCCACGCGCGAGAAGTGGCTGCGAGGCGCGGGGCCGGAGCGTCTCGCAAGACGGGCGCTGCTTCCAAGGGCAAACCCAAGAAAGCCAAGGCCACCGTGTCGGTGGTGGCAGGACGCAAGATGGCAGCCAAGACCAGCCGCAAGAGCAGCAAGAAGCGAGGCTGAGGCTTGGCGGCCCAGCTCCCAGCCCTTTTGTGTGAACTGGCTGGGCGTTCAGTCTGTGGCGTAGTCGCTCATCGGTGGGCAACTGCAGCTGAGGTTGCGATCCCCCCATACGTTGTCCACGCGACCGACTGGGCTCCAGTACTTTTGCCGACGCAACGCGGTCAGTGGGAAGGCGGCTTCTTCGCGGCTGTAGGGCCGATCCCAGTGGCTGGCTGTGACCACCTGAGCCGTATGGGGTGCATTCTTCAAGGGGTTGTTGTCTTGCGGCCAAAGACCGCGCTCAACCTTGGCGATTTCCTGGCGAATGGCCACCATCGCATCGCAGAAGCGGTCCAGCTCTTCAAGCGATTCGCTCTCGGTGGGTTCCACCATCAGCGTACCGGCCACCGGAAAGCTCAGGGTCGGCGCGTGGAAGCCGTAGTCAACCATGCGCTTGGCCACATCTTCGGCCGTCACACCGCTGCTCTCCTTAAGGTGGCGCAGGTCGAGGATACACTCGTGCGCCACGCCGCCGCCCTTGAGTTGCCGTAGCCCACTGCTGAAGTGGATGGCGTAGTGGTCAGCCAAGCGGGCTGCAACGTAGTTGGCCGACAGAATGGCCACTTCAGTGGCAGCCTGAAGCCCCTCTGAACCCATCATGCGCACATACATCCAGCTGATGGGCAGTACCGCAGCATTACCTAAGGGAGCTGCCGACACTGCGCCGACCGGAGTGGGCTGGCCGGTGGCCGTTTGGTGGCCAGGCAGAAAGGGCACGAGGTCTTCCACGACACACACTGGGCCCACGCCGGGGCCGCCGCCGCCGTGCGGGATGCAGAAGGTCTTGTGCAAATTGAGGTGGCTCACGTCGCCGCCGAACTCCCCCGGTGCGGCCACACCCACCAGGGCATTCATATTCGCCCCGTCCACATAGACCCGACCACCGTGCTGGTGCACCAAGGCACACAGTTCCTTGACCCGCGCATCAAAGACACCATAGGTGCTGGGATAGGTGATCATGATCGCGGCGAGCTGGTCGCTGTGCTGTTCACACTTGGCGCGAAGGTCCTCCAGGTCGACGTTACCCATGGCGTCGCACTTGACCACCACCACGCTCATGCCCACCATCTGCGCGCTGGCGGGGTTGGTGCCGTGCGCAGACTCCGGAATCAGGCACACGTGGCGATGACCTTGCCCGCGTGCGCGCTGCCAGCCGCGGATGGCCAAGAGGCCCGCATACTCACCTTGTGATCCGGCGTTGGGCTGAAGGCTGATGCCCGCATAACCGGTGGCCTGGCTAAGCCACTGTTGCAGGTCGGCGTCTATGCGGGCATAGCCGGCGAGCTGGTCCTTGGGAGCAAAGGGATGCAGCCTTGCGAATTCAGGCCAGGTGATGGGGATCATCTCACTGGTGGCGTTGAGCTTCATAGTGCACGAGCCCAGTGGAATCATGGTGCGGTCCAAGGCCAAGTCCTTGTCGGATAGGCGCCGGATGTAGCGCAGCATCTCGGTTTCCGATTGATAGCGGTTGAATACCGGGTGGGTGAGGTAGGAGCTGGTGCGGCGCAGGTTCTCGGGAATTAGGATGTCGATGCCCTTTTCAAAGGCCAGGAAGGCTTGCTCAGCAGGTGGGGTCTGTCCCGGCTTGGCGAACCAGGCCCACAGGTTTTGCACATCCGCGCGTGTGGTGGTTTCGTCGAGGCTGATGCCAATGGCGGTTGGCGACAGCCGGCGCAGATTGGCACCGGCGTGCAACGCGCGGTCCATGACGGCTTGGGACTCGGCGCCGGCGTCTACGGTCAGGGTATCAAAAGCCTGCGCCGTGATGCGTTCGTAGCCTAGCTTGGTCAGACCCTGGCGCAAGATGGCGGTGTAGCTGGCCACACGCTGAGCAATGCGTTTAAGGCCCTGGGGGCCGTGATAGACCGCATACATGCTGGCGATCACGGCCAGCAGCACCTGGGCGGTGCAGATGTTGGAGGTAGCCTTTTCCCGGCGGATATGTTGTTCGCGGGTCTGAAGGGCCAGGCGATAGGCCGGTGCGCCCTGCGCATCGATGCTCACACCCACCAATCGGCCGGGCATTGAGCGTTTGAATTCATCGCGGCAGGCAAGGAAAGCGGCATGGGGGCCACCAGCGCCCATGGGCACCCCAAAGCGCTGGGTGTTGCCAACGACGATGTCGGCACCCAGCTCGCCCGGTGGCACCAGCAAGGTCAAGGCCAGCAGGTCAGTGGCCACGATGAAGGCCGCTTGTTGTGCGTGAGCCTGCTGGATGACTCCTCGCAGATCATGGATCAGCCCGGAGGTGGAGGGGTACTGTGCCACCACGGCAAAGTAATCGCCCTCCTGCATGAGGGCCAGCGTAGAACCCACTTTGAGTTCCAGCCCCAGGGGCTCACAGCGGGTTCGAATCACTTCGATCGTCTGAGGGTGGCAATCTCCCGCCACGATCAGCGTGTTGCTCTTGCTTTTGACGCTGCGCTTAGCCAGGGTCACGGCCTCAGCCGCCGCCGTGGCTTCATCCAACATCGACGCATTGGCAATAGCCATACCGGTCAGGTCGCACACCATGGTTTGGAAGTTGACCAGCGCCTCCATACGACCCTGTGAAATCTCGGCCTGATAGGGCGTGTAGGCGGTGTACCAAGCCGGGTTCTCCAAAATATTGCGCAGGATGACGCCGGGTGTGTGGGTGTCGTGATAACCCTGGCCGATGAAGCTGCGCAAGACCTGATTTTGGGCCGCCACGGCTCGCATTTCAGCCAAAGCCTGCGCCTCGGTGATCGGTGCCGGCAGGTTCATAGTCTGCGCCCGCGCGATGCTGCGGGGCACCACTGCTTCGATCAGCGCTCGGCGGGAGGCCGCCCCGATCACCGACAGCATCTTGGCTTCGTCGGCCTCATGAGGGCCTAGATGGCGCGCACGGAACTCAGCGAGGTTTTCCAGTTCGCGCAAGGGGGTGAGGGCAGACATCAGCATGGTGGGCTCGCGAAGAGAGTTAAGGTGCCGGGGTGTCGGGGCTTCAGAGGGTCTTGAGCAATTGGTCGTAGGCGGTACCGTCCATTAGGCTGTCAAGCTCTGACGGCTTGGACAGCTTCACCTTGAAGAACCAGCCGGCGGTTAGCGGGGCGCTATTGGCCAGGGACGGGTCATCGCGCAAGGCTTCGTTGACGTCGACGACCTCACCGCTCACAGGCATGAAGACATCTGCTGCGGCCTTGACGCTTTCCACCACGCCGGCGACTTCACCCTGTGCATAAGACTTGCCCACTTCAGGCAGGTCGACAAAGACCACATCACCCAGGGCATCTTGTGCGTGGGCGGTGATGCCCACCACCGCAGCGGCGGTATCGGCAGCGTTGACCCATTCGTGGTCGGTGGTGAACTTGGTGCTCATGATGGTCTCGTGTGGGTAAGGGATTGAGGAAATGGTTGTGGGAAAGGGTGGAGCCGCTATGGTCAGCGCTGGTAGCGGTGCGGCGTAAAGGGCATGGCCGCCACCGACATGGGCAGGCGTTTGCCGCGCACTTCAGCGTAGACCTGGCTTCCGGGCTCGGCATGTGCTGTGATCAGCCACGCCATGGCCACCGGTTGGTTCACAGTCGGGCCCAGGGTTCCGCTGGTGACACGGCCGATCTCGACGCCGTGCACATCGTGGAGGGTGCTGCCTTCGCGGACCGGGGCACGCTCCTGGCCGAGCAGGCCCACGCGCTTGCGGGTCACGCCGCTGGCCAACTCACGGCTGATCCGCTCGGCACCCAGGTAGCCGCCGGCGCGCTCGCCGCTGGGGCGGCGCACCTTTTGGATAGCCCATTGCAGGCCTGCCTCAATGGGGCTGGTCTGCGTGTCGATGTCGTGTCCGTACAGACACATGCCCGCCTCCAGACGCAGGGTGTCGCGTGCACCCAAGCCTATGGCTTGAACCCGTCCATCGCTTAGCAGTGTCCGGGCCAAGGCCTCGCACTGCGCACCGGGCACCGAGATTTCGAAGCCGTCTTCGCCGGTGTAGCCGCTGCGGGTGATGAAACACCGTGCGCCGGCCAGATCGAGCGCGCGGCCTTGCATGAAGCGCAGTTCAGAGACTGTTGGGTTCAAGGCCTGCAGCACATCAACGGCCCGTGGCCCCTGGAGGGCCAACAAGGCGCGATCGGGCAAAGGGGAGACACTGCAGCGCGAGCCGATGTGGCTTTGCAAGTGGGCCAAGTCGGCCGCCTTGCAGGCTGCATTGACCACCAGCAGCAGGTCTCCGCAGTCGTCCGCCTCCGGCGGTCGCACGATCATCAGATCGTCGAGGATGCCGCCTGCTTCATTGGTGAAGAAGCCGTAGCGCTGTTGGCCCGCCTTAAGGCCCACCACATCCACGGGGACCAGGCTTTCCAGGGCTGCGGCCGCCTGTGGGCCGTCCAGGCGGATCTGGCCCATGTGGGACACATCAAAGAGGCCTGCGGCATTACGGGTATGGCGATGTTCGGCGATGACGCCAGCCGGGTACTGCACCGGCATGTCGTAGCCGGCAAAAGGAACCATGCGGGCACCAAGCGCTCGGTGCAGGGCCGTCAAAGGGGTGGTCAACAGGGCCGGGGCGGGCAGTCCAGTGGCAGGGACAGATGACATGGCGGCCTTTTCTGGGCCGGGGTGTCACTCAAAGGGCGCACCCACGGGGGCTCGTGCAACCGCACAGCAGCGGCCATAGCCGCCGGCCGTGCACCGGGCCCCCACTGTCCGCTTTACCTGAGAGATTCGGGCCGCCGCGCCACACCGGCCGGTGATCCTTGCCCCTTCGGTGGGCACGCTCCGGGTGGCGTACCACCGTGACGGGCCTCTCTCCAGCGAGGAGGTAAGTCAGTCCTGGGTACCTGAGCGTTCGAGCTTGAGCTCTGCGCCTTCGGTGGCCGGTCGCGCCGGCTCTCTCCTGACGACTGTAGTGTATCAGCCGGCGCTAAGATGGCACATGGCTATGCAGGCGGCACATCCTTCAGACGGGTCTTTGCGCGATCTGCTGCTCGGTTGCCGCACCATTGCGGTGGTGGGCTTGTCCGGGGATACCCACCGCCCCAGCCACGAGGTGGCCGTTTACCTCCAGCGTCAGGGCTACCGGATCCTGCCAGTGAATCCCAAACTCGCTGGTCAGGTGGTTTTGGGCGAGCTTTGTGTGGCAGCACTGGCGGACCTTCAAGACACCGTGGACATCGTCGATGTGTTCAGGCGGTCTGAGGACGTCGGACCGGTGGCGCAAGCTGCGGTAGCTATTGGCGCACGCTGCATGTGGCAGCAGCTGGGCGTAGCCAACCGACAAGCCGATGATCTGGCCAAGAGCGCTGGCCTGATCAGCGTGATCGACCGTTGTTTAAAGGTTGAACATGCGCGGATCTTGGGCTGAGGGCTGGGCCGGCCGGCCTCATTCAATGGGTTTTGATAGGGGGCGAGCGTGTGTGAATTCAGCATGGATGCGGACCCCGCCTGCGTGAGCTCAGGCCCGCGTTGGCTGGCCAAGGCGGCCTTGCGCGCATGGACGCTCGCTTGTGTGCCGGTGCTAGTGGCCGGCCAGCTGATGAGTGATGCGCAGGCCGCAGAGGGCATGTGGACACTGGACAACCTACCGTTGGCTGCCTTGAAGTCGCAACAGGGCTTCGAGCCAAACGCAGCCTGGTTGTCACAGGTGCAGCGCGCGGCAGTGCGGGTAGGGGGGTGTTCAGCTTCAATCGTCTCTGCGCAGGGCCTGGTGATGACCAATCACCACTGCGTGACGCGTTGTCTGGCCGAGCTCTCGACGCGAGACCGGCCGGTCAAGGCGGCCGGATTTCTGGCCCGCAAGCCGCAAGAAGAGTTGACCTGTTCCGGTTTGGAGGTGCTGCAACTGCTTAGTGAACGCGACGTCACTGCGCAAGTGCAGGCCGCCACGCTGGGCATGACCGGTAGCGCCTTTCAGAAAGCTGAAGACGCGGCGCGCGCCCAGTTGGCCAGAGGATGTCAACAAGATCAGGCCGCCACCAAGCGCTGCGAGGTCACGGTCTTGTACCGCGGTGGACAGTACGTGTTGCAGCAGTACGAGCGCTACAGCGATGTGCGCTTGGTGTGGGCACCCGAGGAGGCAATTGCTGCATTTGGTGGCGATCCCGACAACTTCAATTTCCCACGCTGGTGCCTTGACGTGGCTATGCTGCGCTTGTGGCGGGACGGACAGCCGTTGAAGACGCCGGTGTATTTTCGTGTGGAACCCCAGGGACCCAAGCCTGGCGAGTTGCTGTTTGTACCGGGGCACCCAGGGCAAACGCAGCGCAGCCTGACGGTGGCGCAGCTGGAGAGGGTGCGCGAGCGACTGGCCACACAATCGATCCCGGCTGCTTCTGAGTCTCGCGGGCTGATGCATCTGTTGTCGCAGCGCCCTGATCCCACGCGCACCTGGGCCGTCCAGGCCATGGGCAACATTGAAAACGGTTTGAAGGTGTACAAGGGTGAACTGCAGGCCTTGTTCACCCCTGCCTTGTGGACGATGAAGCAGGCTCAAGAGCGGTCGCTAAAGGCGTATGTGCAAGCCAACCCAGCCTTGCGGACCCGGGTGGGCGACCCTTGGGCGGACATCGAACGTGCCCAACAGGCGCGGCGTGAACTGGAGCTCGAAGTTGGCCTGATTGCCGAGGGCGGTGCGTTCGCAGTGCCCCACTTCCAGTACGCACGTACCCTCGTGCGGGGGCCTGTGGAACGCACCAAGCCCGACGGGCAGCGGCTGCGCGAATTCAGCGACAGCGGGCTGCCGGTGTTGGAGCGACGGCTGAGGGCCCCTACACCGATAGACCCGTTGTTTGAACGCGAGCGTCTTCAATGGTCATTAACCCGGCTGCGCAGCCTGCTGGGGCCTGACCATCCAGTGGTCCGCCAGGTGCTCGGTGTGCATTCGCCAGCCCAATTGGCGCAGGCCTGGATCCAGGATTCCCGTTTGCACGAGGCAGCCGAACGGGTGCGTTTGTGGGACGGCGGTGCTGCGGCGATGCAGGGCAGTTCGGACCCCTTCGTCGCGCTGGTTTTGGCGATCGAGCCATATGCGCGGGCCCTACGTGAACGCTTTGAAGCGCAGGTCTTGGCTGTCGAGCGCGAGGCTGCCCAGCGGCTGGCCCTAGCGCAGTTTGACCGTGACGGCCGCAGCCGCTACCCCGACGCCAGCGGTACGTTGCGCCTGTCCTACGGCGTGCTCAAAGGTTGGCAAGAGGCTGGTGCGCTGGTGCCCACACACACCACGGTGGCAGGGTTGCGTGCGCGCCACACCGGCGCAGCACCCTTTGCGATGCCTGAGCGGTGGCAAAACGCAGGAGCCACCGTGGGCGCCGAGGTTCCCTTCAATTTCGTCACCGACCACGACGTCATCGGTGGCAATTCGGGAAGCCCCATGATCAACCGCCAGGGGCGTTGGGTGGGGTTGGTGTTTGACGGCAACCAGCACTCTCTCGGAGGGTCGTTCTTCTACGATGGCCAGCTCAACCGTGCCGTGTCGGTGCACCCGGCGGTCATCTTGGAGTCTTTGCGGTCGGTGTACGCAGCCCAAGACCTGCTGCAAGAGGTCTTGACGGGCCAAGCCCCGTCGCGTTGAGGGGGTGAGATGGGTATCTACGAACAGGGCCTGAGCGCCTGCGCTGCCAACCACGTGGCCTTGTCTCCTGTGAGCTTCGTGGAGCGTTCAGCCGAGGTCTTTGCCGACCTTCCTGCGGTGGTGCATGGGCAGCGGCGGTACAACTGGGCCGAGGTGCGCGATCGCTCGGCACGATTGGCCGCTGCACTGAAGGGTGCGGGTGTAGGGCATGGAGATACGGTGAGTGCCATGCTGCCCAACACGCCGGAGATGGTAGAGGCGCACTATGCGGTACCGGCCCTTGGTGCGGTGCTCAACACCCTGAATACCCGACTGGATGCGGCCCTGTTGGCCTGGCAACTGAACCATTGTGAAGCCAAGGTCCTGTTGACTGACCGTGAGTTTGCGCCCGTCATGGCGCATGCTTTGGCCCTGTTGCGCACCGAGCATGGGCGTGAAGTGATCGTGGTGGACGTGTGTGACAGCGAGTACAGCGGGGAGGGTGAGCGCTTGGGCACCTTGGAATATGAGCACTGGCTGCAAGCCCACGAGCCCCTTGCGCGTCTGGAGGGCCCGCGCCACGAGTGGGACGCTATTGCCGTGAGCTACACAAGCGGTACCACCGGCGACCCCAAGGGCGTGGTCACACATCATCGGGGCGCATATCTGAATGCGGTATCCAACGCGGCCACCTGGACCATGCCGCACTTTCCGAAGTACCTCTGGACCTTGCCCATGTTCCATTGCAACGGATGGTGCTTCCCCTGGACCGTGGCCCTGCTGGGCGGCACGCATGTGTGCTTGCGTAAGGTGGAAGCCGGAGCCATTCTTCAGGCCATACGCGAACAGGGGGTGGACCACTATTGTGCAGCACCCATCGTGCACTCCCTGATCTATAACGCGTCGCCGGACCTGCGAGCCGGCATCAGCCAAACGGTGCGCGGCATGGTGGCGGGTGCAGCCCCGCCCGCAGCGATGATCGAAGGCATGTCGCACATCGGCTTTGACATTACCCATGTCTATGGCCTGACCGAGGTATACGGGCCGGCCAGTGTGGCGGTCAAGCGCTTATCTTGGGCCCACGAAAGCCTTTCGGAGCAAACCCGCTTGAATGGTCGGCAGGGCGTGCGCTACGCACTACAGGAAGGCATGACGGTGATGGACCCTCACACCATGCTCGAAGTGCCTGCCGACGGCCAGACCATGGGTGAAATCATGTTTCGCGGCAACATTGTGATGAAGGGGTATCTGAAGAACCCCAAGGCCACCGAACAGGCCTTCGAAGGCGGTTGGTTCCACACCGGTGACTTGGCTGTTTTGGAATCCGACCGCTATGTGAAGATCAAGGATCGCAGCAAAGACATCATCATTTCAGGCGGCGAAAATATTTCCTCCTTGGAGGTGGAAGACGCGCTGTATCGACATCCGGCAGTGCTGGCCTGCGCGGTTGTCGCAAAGCCCGACGAGCGATGGGGCGAGACCCCCTTGGCCTATGTTGAACTCAAGCCCGGCACTGCGGTGACGGCTGCCGACCTCGCCGCACACTGCAAGGCATTGTTGGCAGGCTACAAGGTGCCGCGCGATTTCCGCTTTGAAGAAATTCCCAAGACCTCCACCGGTAAGATTCAGAAATTTCAACTGCGTGAACGTGCGAAGTCCAGTAGCGCTATCGAGTAAAGGATTTGAAGATGTTGAGTACCAACGATCCCCTGCTGTTGCGCCACGATGACGGTCGGGGCGTGACCACCCTGACCCTGAACCGGCCACAGGCCTTCAATGCGCTGAGCGAGGACATGTTGGCTGCGCTGCAATGTGAACTCGATCGACTCAGCGCCGATCCGCTGTTGCGGGTGCTGGTGATCGCCGGCGCTGGCAAAGCTTTCTGCGCGGGACATGATCTCAAGGAAATGCGTGCCCAGCCATCGCTGGACTACTACCGCAGCCTGTTCAACCGCTGCGGCCGGGTGATGATGGCCTTGCAAAAGCTTCCGGTGCCGGTGATTGCCAAAGTGCAAGGCCTGGCCACCGCAGCGGGTTGTCAACTGGTGGCGCAATGCGACCTTGCGGTGGCCAGCGAGACCGCCCGATTTGCGGTCAGCGGTGTGAACCTGGGGCTGTTTTGCTCTACCCCTGGCGTGGCACTTTCTCGAAACCTTTCCCGAAAGGCTGCATTTGAGATGTTGGCCACAGGCGAGTTCATCTCAGCCCAGGAAGCGCATGCCAAAGGGCTGGTCAACCGTGTTGCCCCAGCCGATGCCCTAGACGCAGCGGTTCAGGTCTTGTATGAGTCGATTCTGCGCAAACCGCGTGAGGCCCTGGCGATCGGTAAAGCTCTGTTCTATCGACAGCTTGAAAGTGGTTTGGAGGCCGCCTACATCGATGCGGCGCAGACCATGGCCTGCAACATGATGGACTCATCGGCCCTTGAAGGCGTTCAGGCCTTCATCGACAAGCGGCGGCCGAATTGGTGCTGAAGCCTTTGGGGCTCGCCTGGCCCAAAAGGCCTCGCGCTCACTGGTCGGCAAATGCCCGCTCTATGACAAAGTCGCCTGGGCGGGCGGTGTTGCCTTCCTGAAAGCCCCGCGCTTCGAGCAGCCGCTTGAGGTCCTTGAGCATGGCCGGGCTGCCACAGATCATGATGCGGTCATCGCTGGGGTTTAGCGCAGGCAATTGCAGGTCGGTGAAGATCTTGCCCGACTCGATCAACTCGGTGATGCGGCCCTGGTTCACGAAGGTTTCTCGGGTGACGGTGGGGTAGTACTTCAGCTTGTCGCTGACCAGCTCACCCAGGTATTCATGCTCGGGCAGGTGCTTGACCAGGAGGTCGTGATAGGCCAGCTCATCGATTTCGCGCACTCCATGGATCAGCACCACCTGTTCGAAGCGGTCGTAGGTCTCGGGGTCGCGCACGATGCTCATGAAAGGGGCCAGACCGGTACCGGTGGCCAGCATGTACAGCCGCTTGCCAGGCAGCAGGTAGTCGCACAGCAGGGTGCCGGTGGGCTTTTTGCCTACGATGATCGTGTCGCCGACCTGGATGTGCTGCAGGCGCGAGGTCAGAGGGCCGTCGGGCACCTTGATCGATAAAAACTCCAGGTGCTCTTCATAGTTAGCGCTGACGATGGAGTAGGCACGTAACAGGGGCTTGCCTTCCACCTTCAGGCCGATCATGGTGAAGTGGCCGTTGGAAAAGCGCAGCGCAGGGTCTCGGGTTGTGGTGAAACTGAACAGCCGGTCGGTCCAGTGGTGGACACTGAGGACGGTTTCTTCGTGCAGGGCGCTCATCCCGCCATTATCCCAAGAATGGTTTCGGAATTTGGGAAGCCACAGATCATCGCCCGACGGCCACAATCGAGCCAAAAGCAACTTGCGTTGAGTTCATGCGCCCAGTGAAGGTGCGCTTGAGGCCGGTGGCTGGAAAGGCAGACCCATAATGAACGACCCCGACCTTCCGTTGGTCAACCCGGCTGAGCCGCGGTTGACCAGCCTCTCCCACGGGGGAGGCTGCGGCTGCAAGATCGCGCCCGGTGTGCTTGGCGAAATCTTGAAGGGCACCACCGCAATGCCCATCCCCCCCGAGCTCCTAGTGGGGATTGAAACGGCCGACGACGCGGCGGTCTACAAGCTCAACGAAGAGCAAGCACTGATCGCCACGACCGACTTCTTCATGCCGATTGTTGACGATCCTTTCGACTTTGGGCGGATTGCTGCTACCAACTCCATCAGCGATGTGTACGCTATGGGAGGACGGCCCATCATGGCTTTGGCCCTGGTGGGCATGCCCATCAATGTGCTGTCGCCGGCCACCATCGGCCGTGTGCTCAACGGTGGGGCCAGCATCTGCCGAGCAGCCGGCATCCCGATAGCCGGGGGCCACACTATCGATTCGGTGGAGGCCATCTATGGTCTGGTGGCGTTGGGATTGGTGCACCCAAAGCGGGTGAGGCGCAACGCCGACTCCAAACCCGGTGATGTCCTGGTACTCGGCAAGCCGTTGGGTGTGGGCGTGATGAGCGCTGCACTCAAGATGGGCGAGTTGGGCGAGGTGGCTTATGCCAGCATGATCGAAAACACCACCAAACTCAACACGCCCGGGCCTGACCTGGCTGCCTTGGAGGGTGTCCATGCGATCACCGATGTCACCGGTTTCGGCCTGGCTGGTCACGCGCTGGAATTGGCGCGCGGTGCGGCGTGCACGATCGAAATCGATTGGGCATCGGTACCGTTGCTCTCGGGGGTACGGGAGTTGGCGCAGCGGGGCTTCGTAACCGGCGCATCGAACCGCAACTGGGCGGACTATGGCGGCGATGTGTCACTGCCCGCGGCCCTGGCTGCGCCCGATCGAGCCCTGCTCACCGACCCGCAGACCAGTGGTGGCCTGCTGGTGTCTTGCGAGCCTGCTGCCCTGGACCAGGTCTTGGCCCTGTTCAGGCGACATGGCTTTGAACAGGCTGCCGTGGTGGGGCGGGTCACCCCTGCTGGGCAAAGCCCGCTGCTGGTGTGTAGCTGACACGCGGATGGCGAGAAGGCGCGCCCGACCAGGCTTGGATCACATCCCGGCGTAATTGGGCCCGCCGCCACCTTCAGGCGTGATCCACACGATGTTTTGGGTGGGGTCCTTGATATCGCAGGTCTTGCAATGTACGCAGTTCTGCGCGTTGATCTGTAGCCGGTCGCTGCCGTCCTCGCTCTTCACGTATTCGTAGACGCCCGCTGGGCAGTAGCGGCTTTCCGGTCCTGCATAGATCGCCAGATTGTGGGCCACCGGCACGCTCGGATCGCGCAGTGTCAGGTGGGCGGGCTGGTTCTCTTCGTGATTGGTATTGCTGACGAAGACCGAACTGAGGCGGTCAAAGGTGAGTTGGCCATCGGGCTTGGGGTATTCGATCTTGTTGCATTGAGCCGCGGGCTTGAGTCGGGTGTGGTCGGCGTCGGTGCGGTGAACCGTCCAGGGGGCGGCCTTGAGGCCTAGCTTGGGCAGCAGCCACTGCTCGATGCCGGTCATGAATGCCCCCACCCTGTTGCCCTTCTTGAACCACTGCTTGAAGTTCTTCGAACCTTGTAGCTCTTCGTACAACCAGCTTTTTTCGAATGCGGCGGGGTACGCCAGAAGTTCGTCGTGTGAGCGCCCGACCCGCAGGGCTTCAAAAGCGGCTTCGGCGCACAGCATGCCGCTCTTGATGGCCGCATGGGAACCTTTGATCCGTGCAGCGTTCAGGTAGCCCGCGTCACAGCCCACCAGGGCACCGCCCGGGAACACTTGCCTGGGCAGGCTCAGAAGACCGCCAGCGGTGATGGCACGTGCACCGTAGCCGATGCGCTTACCCCCTTCGATGTGCGAACGGACCGAGGGATGCGTTTTCCACCGCTGCATTTCCTCAAACGGGGACAGCCACGGGTTTTGGTAGTCCAGTCCGGTAACAAAGCCCAAGGTGACCTTATTGCCTTCCAGATGGTAAAGAAAGCCGCCGCCGTAGGTATGGCTGTCCATTGGCCAGCCTGCGGTGTGGACCACCAGTCCAGGCCGGGCTTTCGCAGAGGGTACTTCCCACAATTCCTTGATGCCGATGGCGTAGCTCTGAGGGTCTTTACCGGCATCCAGCTTGAAGCGGGCGATGAGTTGCTTGCCCAAGTGCCCCCGAGCGCCTTCAGCAAACACAGTGTATTTGCCCAGCAGGCTCATCCCCAGTTGGAAGCCCTCATGTGGCTGGCCATCTTTGCCGATGCCCAGGTTGCCCGTGGCTACGCCCCGGACTCGCCCGCCCTCGTCGTACAGCACTTCTGCCGCGGTGAAGCCGGGAAAGATCTCGACGCCCAGGGCTTCGGCTTGCTCGGCCAACCACTTCGTGACCGCGCCCAGGCTGATGGCGTAGTTGCCTTGGTTATGAAAACAGCCCGGAATCAGCCAATTGGGGGTCTTGGTCGCACTGGTTTCGGTGAGAAAGAGCACCTCATCACCCGTGACCGGCTGGTTCAGCGGCGCGCCTTGTTCCTTCCAGTTGGGCAGGAGCTCCTGCAGCGCGCGCGGATCCATCACCGCGCCGGACAGGATGTGGGCACCGGGTTCAGAACCCTTTTCCAGCACCACGACACCTACTTCTGTGCCCTGTTCGGCCGACAGCTGCTTCAGACGTATGGCTGTGGCCAGGCCTGCGGGTCCCGCGCCGACCACAACAACGTCGTATTCCATCGATTCACGGGGGCCGAACTGTTCGAGCAGGGCTTGGGAGGTCATAGACTGCAGCCTTTGGGTGATGCTGGGGACAACCAGGAAATTCTATCGGGCGACCCCTGGTTTTTTGATCGCTCCGGTCCTATTGCCCCTCATCCTAAAGTCACCACCCTTGGCACAGAGGAGTACGCCAGACGGCCGCCGCGTGCTAAGGTTTATGACGCAGCAGCCGGCGGAGCCCCTCATGACCTACAGCATTGACCTTTCAGGCCGCGTGGCCCTTGTCACCGGCGCATCCAGCGGCCTGGGTGCGCAATTCGCCCGGGTGCTCTCCCGCAGCGGCGCAGCTGTGGTGTTGGCGGCTCGCCGCACCGAAAAGCTGCGAGACCTGCGCACCGAGATCGAGGCCGATGGCGGCGACGCGCATGTGGTCAAGCTCGATGTGACCGACCCCGACAGCATTTGTTCGGCCGTGGCGCATGCCGAGACCGAGGTGGGCACGATCGACATCCTGATCAACAACTCAGGGGTGAGCACCACGCAAAAGCTGGTGGATGTGGCGCCCGCCGATTATGACTTGATCATGAACACCAACACCCGCGGGGCCTTCTTCGTGGCCCAGGAGGTGGGTAAACGCATGATCGCCCGCAGCAAGGGTGCGGCGCCCGGGACCTTCGTGGGCGGGCGTATCGTCAACATCGCCTCCATGGCCGGGCTGCGGGTATTAGGCCAAATTGGGGTGTATTGCATGAGCAAGTCGGCCGTGATCCACATGACGCGGGCGATGGCATTGGAGTGGGGCCGCTTTGGCATCAATGTGAACGCCATTTGTCCGGGATATATCGACACCGAGATCAATCATCACCATTGGAAGACCGAGCAGGGCCAGAAGCTGGTGAAGATGTTGCCGCGCAAGCGCGTGGGCCAACCGCAAGACCTGGACAGCACCTTGCTGATGCTGTGTGCTCCGCAGAGCCATTTCATCAATGGCGCGATCATCTCGGCGGACGACGGATTCAACGTGTAAGGCGGGGCGATACGGTGCTGCGTTTCACATTGCCCGAATACAGGACCCTGGTCCACGAGATGGTCCTTCCCATACGCTGGGGCGATATGGACGCCATGGGGCATGTGAACAATGCCTCTTACTTTCGATTCTTCGAAACCAGCCGCATTGAGTGGTTTGATTCACTGGGCTGCACCCCCAGCCCCGATCGAGAGGGCCCAGTGATTGTCAATGCCTTTTGCAACTTTTTGATCCAGCTCGAGTATCCAGGCGCCATTGTGTTGAAGCACTATGCCGCCAACCCTGGGCGCAGCAGCTTTGACACCTATGTGACGATGGAGCGCACCGACAAGCCGGGCATCATCCACGCTGAAGGCGGAGCCAAGGTGGTGTGGACGGACTTCCGAACGCAAAAGTCGGTGCCCATTCCTGACTTCGTGAGGGCGCTCATCAGGGTTTGATCTGGGAGGTCAGCACCCCCTATGCCTGACGACCCCGCTGCGCGGGCCGGACGGTTTCAGGATATGCCCCGTTAGAAGGCGAGAAATTTTCTGTTGTACCGTTTGTTCGTTTCCCATCAAGGACTGTGTTGATGAACAAGATTTACCCCTCCGCGGCCGAAGCTCTGAAGGATATCGTGCGTGACGGGCAACTGTTGGCTGTCGGCGGCTTTGGCTTGTGCGGCATACCCGAGGCCTTGATCGCCGCCTTGCGCGACAGCGGTGTCAGAAACCTCAGCGTGATCTCCAACAATGCCGGCGTGGATGGTTTTGGCCTGGGCTTGCTGTTAGAGACCCGCCAGATCCAAAAAATGATCTCGTCGTATGTGGGTGAGAACAAGGAGTTCGAACGCCAGTACTTGGCCGGAGAGTTGGAGTTGGAATTCACACCTCAGGGCACCTTGGCCGAAAAGCTGCGTGCCGGTGGCGCGGGGATCCCGGCCTTCTTCACCAAGACCGGTGTGGGCACGGTGGTGGCACACGGCAAAGAACTGCGCGAGTTCGACGGCCAGACCTATGTGATGGAGCGCGCCCTAGTGCCCGATGTGTCCCTAGTCAAGGCCTACATCGCTGACACCAGTGGTAACTTGACGTTCCGCCGAACTGCTCGTAATTTCAATCCGGCTGCAGCCATGGCCGGGAAGATCACCGTGTGTGAGGTGGAAAAAATTGTTGAGAAAGGCCAGCTCGACCCCGATCACATCCACCTGCCGGGCATCTATGTGCATCGCTTGGTGCTCAATGCCCAACCCGAAAAGCGCATTGAAAAGCGCACCATTTCTGAGAAAGCTGGAGTCTGACCATGCCCTGGACCCACGACCAGATGGCCGCGCGCGCGGCTCATGAACTGCAGGACGGCTTCTATGTGAACCTGGGCATCGGCTTGCCGACCCTGGTCGCCAACCACGTTCCATCAACGATCGAGGTGTGGCTGCAAAGCGAGAACGGCATGCTTGGCATCGGTCCCTTTCCCACCGATGATGAGGTTGATGCCGATTTGATCAATGCGGGTAAACAGACCGTCACCACTATTGCTGGCAGCAGCATCTTCGGCAGTCACGATAGCTTTGCCATGATCCGGGGGGGCAAGATCAACCTGTCGATCCTGGGCGCCATGCAGGTGTCGGAGAAGGGCGATCTGGCCAACTGGATGATTCCGGGCAAGATGGTTAAGGGTATGGGCGGCGCCATGGACTTGGTGGCTGGCGTGGGCCGGGTGCTGGTGCTCATGGAGCACGTGGCCAAGAAGAAGAACGGCAGCACCGATCTGAAGATCTTGCCTCAGTGCAGCCTACCGCTGACGGGTGTGGGGGTGGTCGACCGGATCATCACCGACCTGGCCGTGATGGATGTCACCGATCGAGGTCTGAAGGTGGTGGAAATGGCGCCGGGCGTCTCCGCCGAGGCCCTGCAAGACAACACGGGTGTGACACTGATCTTCTGATGAGCAGCCCGCCTTGACGTGCGCCTAAGCTTGCAGCAATCAACCCAGCGGGTACCGATCTCAGGCCGCCGCCTGTGCCAGACGCGGCGTCCCCTGTGGGCGATGGGGGGAGTCTGGGTCTGCCTCGTGTTGGGGCTGAGCGCGTGCGGCTACTCCGCACCCCAAGGGCTTTCTCAGCCCGCTGCTGCAGCCGCACCGGCCCCGGCAGCGCAGCTGCGATTGGTCTCCGATGCAGTGGAGCCCGAGGCGGCTTCAGGCTGGACCCCCCGTGAGGGCTGGGCAGGTCGGCGACACATGGTGGCAGCGGCCAACCCTTTGGCCACCGAGGCCGGCCTTCTGATCTTGCGTGCCGGTGGCTCAGCGCTGGATGCGGCCATTGCCGTGCAGATGGTGCTGACCTTGGTGGAGCCCCAAAGCAGCGGGATCGGGGGTGGCGCCTTGATGCTGAGCTGGAACGGGCAGCGGGTGCAGGCCTACGATGGCCGCGAGACGGCGCCGGCTGGCGCGCATGAAGCCTTGTTCCTCGACGCACAGGGAAAGCCGCTGCCGATGCAGCAGGCGGTGTTTGGTGGCCGGGCGGTGGCCACGCCTGGGGTGGTGCGCATGTTGGAGCTGGCCCACGCGCAGCACGGGCGGCTTCCCTGGGCTCGCTTGTTTGAGCCGGCGGTCAGCTTAGCCGAAGAGGGGTTCCCACTGGGTCCGCGCCTGCATCGTCTCTTGCAACTGGACGCGCTACTGCCGCGTGATGCCAGCGCCCGTCGCTACTACTACCAACCCGACGGGTCGCCGTGGCCAGTGGGCCATCGATTGCGCAACCCAGCCTTGGCTCAGGTGCTGCGCCAGTTAGCCATGCAAGGCTCGAGGGCTCTGCACGAGGGAGCGGTGGCCCGCAGCGTGGCACAGGCGGTGCAGTCCCATCCGGTGCCCGGAACCCTGAGCGAGGCTGACCTCAAAGGCTACCGTGCGCTGGAACGTGAACCCCTTTGTACCTTCTGGTTGCAGCGGCGGCTGGTGTGCGGCTTTCCGCCGCCCTCGTCGGGCCACCTGACGATGATGCAGATTCTGGGGATGCTCGAGTGGCTGGATGTCGAGCAGCCCTTAAAGGCTCCCGCAATGGGGGCTGTCGCCGCAGGCCAAGACCCCCGCAGCGGCCTGGTTCACAGCGTAAGCGCCGAATGGCTACACCGCTACAACGAGGCTGCGCGCCTTGCCTATACAGACCGGGCTCTCTATATGGCCGACCCCGCCTTTGTGCAGCCGCCGGCCGGCCGGTGGGACAGCCTGCTGCAGCGCGACTACCTGAACCGGCGGGCTTCGTTGATCGGTCAACGAGCGGCGTCACGGGTAGAGCCTGGTCGTCCAACAGGTGCTGCCAGCCAGCCCTTGGCGGCCATGCCGGACCAAATCGAGCATGGCACCAGCCACATCAGCGTGGTGGATGAGCGGGGTCATGCAGTCTCTTTGACCACCACCATCGAGGCGCAATTTGGTGCGCGCATTCTGGTTGACGGCGGTACGGGCCTGCCAGGGGGCTTCTTGCTGAACAACCAGATGACTGACTTTTCATTTGTCCCTCGCGACGCGGCGGGGACTCCAATCGCCAACCGGGTGCAGGCGAACAAGCGGCCTCGCAGCTCAATGTCGCCCACCTTGGTATTTGACCAGCATGATGGGCGTCTGCTGATGTCCGTGGGTTCGCCTGGCGGGGGAATGATCATCCACTTCACCGCCAAGGTGCTGGTGGCCACCCAGCAGTGGGGTCTGTCGGTGCAAGAGGCCATCAACCTGCCCAACTTTGTGCAGGTGCAGGGTCCGATTTGGTTGGAAAAGGGGCGTTACTCAAACGACCTGGTGCAGCAACTTCAAGCCAGGGGCCACCGCATCGAGGAGCGTGATCTGACCAGCGGCATCCAAGCCATCGAGCGCACGCCTAGCGGTTGGTTTGGTGGTGCCGATCCCCGGCGCGAAGGCGTGGTCCGTGCCGATTGAGGTGCCTCAGCGCGCTGCCAAAGCCCGGGCCGCCTCGGTAACCAACTCGGGTCCCTTGTAGATCAGACCGGTGTAGATCTGCACAAGATCGGCACCGGCATCCATCTTGGAGCGGGCATCCGCACCGCTCATCACGCCGCCGACCCCAATGATGGGAAACACTGGGCCCAGCGCTGCGCGCAACTGCGCGATCACCTGGTTGCTGGCCTGCAAGACGGGCGAGCCGGACAGGCCCCCGGTTTCCTGGGCATGCGGCAGGCCCTGCACCGCCTCGCGTGAGACGGTGGTGTTGGTGGCGATCACCCCATCGATTCCATGGCGCTTGAGGGTGGCCGCGACCGCTGTGACTTGGGTGTCGTCCAAGTCGGGTGCGATCTTCAGGAATAGGGGTACCAATCGGTGGTGCTGCTGGCTCAGGGCTTCGCGCCGCGAGACCAGGGCGCCCAGCAGCCTATCGAGTGCCTCATCACTTTGAAGGCTGCGCAGGTTCTGGGTGTTGGGGCTGCTGATGTTGACCGTGACATAGTCGGCATGGGGGTACACACCGTCCAGACCGATGAGGTAGTCGTCCACCGCGCGCTCAATTGGGGTGGCGGCGTTTTTGCCGATATTCAGCCCTACGATTCCGCCGTCCTGCCGAAATCGGCGGGCACGCCGCACATGGGTGACGAAACTCTGCAGGCCATCGTTATTGAAGCCCAAGCGGTTGATCAGCGCTTGCCGTTCGGGAATCCGGAACATCCGGGGCTTGGGGTTGCCGGGTTGCGCCAGCGGTGTGACGGTTCCCACCTCAATGAAGCCAAAACCCATGGCCCCCAGCCCATCGATGCAGCGGCCGTTCTTGTCCAGCCCGGCCGCCAGTCCCACCCGGTTGGGAAAGCGCAGGCCGGCCACCGTCACTGGATCGTTCACCCGCGCCTGCGCCCAACTGCACTGCACAGGCGTGTATTGCCATCGGGCAATGGCGCCCAACGTCAGGTCGTGCGCAGCCTCGGGGTCTAGGCCGAAGAGAAAGGGACGGGTCAGGGCGTAAGGGACCATGGCCATAATGTTAGATTGTCGTCTTTTGCACCGCCCATGACCCAAGACGAACTCAAGGCCCTTGTCGGGCTGGCAGCCCTTCAATATGTGACGGCTGGCCAAATTGTGGGTGTCGGCACGGGTTCCACTGTTGACAAGTTTATTGATGCCTTGGCCACAGCGAAGGACCCGGTCGCTGGCGCGGTTTCAAGCTCTGTACGCAGCACCCAACGCCTGCAAGCCTGCGGCATACGCGTGGTAGAGGCCACCGGGGTGCAGCGTTTGTCGGTGTACATCGATGGGGCCGACGAGATCGATCATCAGGGCCGCATGATCAAAGGTGGTGGGGCGGCCCTCACGCGCGAAAAGATCGTGGCTGACCTGGCCGATCGAATCGTGTGCATTGCCGACGAGAGCAAGTGGGTGCAGACGTTGGGCCAGTTTCCGCTGCCCATCGAGGTCATTCAGATGGCAGTGCCGCAGGTGATCCGCCGATTCGCCGCGCTGGGTGGGCAGGCTCAGGTGCGCGCCGGTGTTTTGACCGACAACGGACATCCCATCGTGGACGTGCGTGGCTTGAAGATCTCCGATCCCTTGGCCCTTGAGCTTGAGGTCAACCAATGGCCGGGGGTGGTGACCGTGGGCATTTTTGCGCGTCACCGCGCTTCGGTGTGCCTCCTGGGCACGGCACAGGGCGTTCGCACCATCGAGTTGTGAATAAGGCTAGGGCGCGTTTTGCCGGGCGCGCCGCAGTGTGAAGCGGCGCGGGTCTATCGCCTCCAGCAATGCCATGGGCAGCGGTGAGGGCTCGCCGGTGATCCAGTGCGACATCACGGTGCCCACCAAGGGCGCCCAGGTGATGCCGCGAGAACCCAAGGCTGTGGCGGCGAACAAACCCGGCTCGACCGGCCAATCCCGCAACCGGGTACCTCCGTGGGTATTGGTATCCGAATCAAAGGCGTTGACTGGCCCGACGATGGGCAAGCGGTCATTGGTTTGAAACCGCCAACCCACGCGTCCACCCAGGGCTGTAGGATCAGGCGCGGCGCTCCAGCCCAAGAGCCGGTTCATTCGCTGCAGGTTGTGCTGGTGGTCTTCTGGGCGCAGATCCACCTGCGCATCGCCTTCGCTGTTGGTGGCGCCGCAGAGCAGATCGCCGTTGCCGAGGGTCATGGCGTAACCATGGCCGGTGACCGGGCGCGCCGGCCCAGGTCCTGGCGCATGGGATGCTGGTACCTGGGTGATCTGACCCCGTTGGACCACCACCGGCCACAGCGCGCAAAGGTGCGGGGGCAGAAGGGTCACCACGTCGGCGGCGGAGCATAGAACCACCTGCTGGGTTCGCGCCAACAGCTGGCCCTGAGCGCCGTGCACCCTCCACTCGGACCCATGGCGTTGTATCGCCTGCACCGGCGTGTTGCCCTGAAATTGCACGCCGGCTTGCTGCAAGGCCAGGCGCACCCAAGCCCCCGGGTCGATCCAACCTCCACCCGGGTAGTAGACGGCAGCCCGTTGATCCACCTGAGGCATGGCCAACAGTGTTCCCACCTGGGAACTGGAGCAGGGTTGTGCATACTCGGGCGGCAGTCCCAGTTTGTCGATCATTACCTGAAGCACATCGCCCTGCGTTCCCTCGATCAGCCGAATCAGCCCCGCTGCCTGCCCGGGTACCTTCCCCTGCTCAATGAGGGGCGTGTACCACCGTTGGGCCATCCAGGCGGCGGCGCGGCCCAGCCGGGCGTGGATGCCGTCTTCAGGATGAAGCACGCCGTGAAAGAGCCCGGCAGGGTTACCGGAGGCGCCCTGAGCGGGCTCGGCAGTACGGTCGAGTACCAGGGTGGGGACACCGGCAGCGGCCAACGACAGGGCACACGCCGCACCGGCCAGGCCTGCTCCAACCACCACCACTGGCGGTGAGCCCGGCTCCCAGTGCTGGGCAGGCTGAGCGTGACGGTGGCCGGAGCGACCCGGCTGACCCGTGCGCTTGAGGTGGGCGTTCAGTTGCCAGCGCTTGTGGGCGAAGCCAGGTTGCCGCTTGACCTCAAAGCCGGCCTGGACCAGGCCGGCTGAAACCGCCGATGCGGTGCTCCAGGTGGCCGCCGTGCAGCCCGGAGCCACACGCCGCGCCAACGCCTTGAAAACCGACGGGCTCCACATTTCAGGGTTGAGCCGTGGACTGAAGCCGTCCAAGTACACCGCATCTGCTTGCAAGGGCCAGTCTCGAAGTGCCGCTCCGACATCGGCATGCAGCACCTGCAACACCACACGGTCCTCATCGAATCGGGCTCGAAAGCCATCCGGTGAGGCGGCGGGCCAAGCCGTCAGCAAGGCACGGGCCTTGTCTTGCAGGGCAGTCCCGTGGTAAATCGCCAGGGCACGCCGCGCGTCATGCAGTGGCACGGGGTGCCGCTCGATGGATACGAACCACAGCTGTCTGCTGGCCTCAGGATCTTCAGCCCAGGCATGCCAGGTGGCTAAAAAGTTCTGCCCCAAGCCAAAGCCGGTCTCTAGGATCACGAAACGGTCACGCCTGCGCCAGCGCTGTGGCAGGCCGTTACCCGCCAAAAAGACCGATTGGGCCTGGGCCCAGGCACCGGCCCTCGCGTGGTAGACATCTCTGTAGACCAACGAGCGTGGGGTGCCGCCAGCGTCGAAGGCCAGCTGTGCGGGTGAGAGTGGCACACGCTTCATGGCTAGCCTATCGTCTCAGGCTGCTCGGCAAAGGACAAGGGGCACCGAAGCGCCCCTGTGGCTTGCCCATGAGGCGTGAATCAAACGCGCTTTTTGTATTCGTGCGTACGGGTGTCGATTTCGATCTTGTCGCCGTCTTCAACGAACAGCGGGACCGTGATTTCGAAGCCGGTGCCCACCAGGCGAGCGGGTTTCATCACCTTGCCCGACGTGTCGCCCTTGACGGCCGGCTCGGTATTGATTTGGCGCACGACTGTGGTGGGCATTTCAACCGAGATCGCCTTGCCGTCATAGAAGGTCACTTCCACCTGCATGCCGTCTTCGAGGTAGCTGATGGCGTCACCCATATTTTCCGATTCCACCTCGTACTGGTTGTACTCAGTGTCCATGAACACATACATCGGGTCAGCAAAGTAGGAGTAGGAGCACTCCTTCTTGTCGAGGATGATCTGGTCCATCTTGTCGTCGGCCTTGAAGACGACTTCGGCCCCGCCGCCGTTGAGCAGGTTCTTTATCTTCATGCGCACGGTGGCTGCACCCCGGCCACCTCGGCTGTATTCGGACTTGAGAACAACCATCGGATCTTTGCCTTGCATGATCACGTTGCCGGCGCGGATTTCTTGAGCGAGTTTCATAGTGTGCTGGGTGTGGGTCCGGGAATCGGAACAACCCGGTATTCTAGCCCGGCCCGCCGCGTTCCGCCACGAAGTGCATCAAGGCCTGAGCCAAAGGAACCTGCCTCATCAGGCGGGCGCACGACTGCTGTGCGGCTTGGCTCCAGGCATCCTCGGCCGACCAAGGAAAGGCCGCGCCACCAGGCCAGGGGCCTAAGCCATTCCAGGCCCACCACCAGGGCATGACGCTGGCGTGCAGGGTGGGGCCGTCGGCACCCGGGACGGCATCCCAAAAGGCCTGAAGCTTTCCAGCGTGTGCGCCGTCGCGTTGCGGGTACAGCTGCCAGATGAAGGGGCGCCCGGCCCACAGTGCCCGCACCAGCGAGTCCTCGCCCCGCACCATATTCAAGTCGCACGCCCACAGCAGGTGGTCGAAATCCTCGCTGCTCAACCACGGCAGTTCGGTGGTGCGAAGCGTGGACTGTGCCCAGGCATGGTCTTGCAACCAGCGTGACGCCCGCTCCTGCAAGGGCCCCTGGGTGAGCATCAAGCGCACTGGGCAGCCATCGGCGCGCGCGCTGCGGGCCAGACTGTCCATCAGGCGCTCCAGCGGGGCCTGTGGATACGCAAATATCGACACCCGGCGCTCGGGTGCTGCGGGGCTGGGTATGCCCAGGACCTGCAGCCAAGCCAGGGTGTCAAACGCCAGCCGACGCTGCAACAGCAGGTCTTCACGCAGCAGTCCGCCTGTTTGCGGAGTGAAGCCGGGGAAATAGAACCACTTTGCCAAGCCCCGTCCAGGGCCACTGGCCTGCGGTGAGGGCAAGCCGTGGCTGTGTTCCACGTAGGCTTGGGCGCTGAGGTATTCGAGATTGATCCACACCGCTGGCCTGCACGTGCCCGCTTCAGCACGAAGTCGCATGCGATGCAGGTAGGCCTGCGGCAGTTGGCAGCCCAGGGCCTCGATCACCACGTCTGCGGGCTCGTGCCCGCACCACGAGTCGTGTTCGGCTCGCCAGTGTATCCACCGAACACCAGCGGCGTGTGTGCGGGCAGGCGTTTCATCGGCGGGTGGAATCTCTGAGGCCATGCGCTGCATCAGTGCTGCATCGTCCACCCACAGCCGCACACTTTGGCCTTGTGCTGCTAGGTGCAGGGCCAGGCGGCGGCACATACCCAGGTCACCGTAGTTATCCACAACTCGACAAAACACGTCCCACAGCGGCGGCTCAGGCTGCGCTGCCTCTGGCAAGGCAGATGGCTTTGGCAGTCCAGGCCGGTGGCTGTTCGGTCTCATGCGTGGATTATCCGAATGAAGAAACAGGGTCTGCACTGATCGAGCGAGCCCGCCCACGTGGCCATGCACAATTCAACTGCTGTGAACTCAGAACCGAATCCGTCACCTGAATCCACGTCTGCGTCAGCAGACGCCTCGGAGGGGGCCGCCAGCGCAGCGTCGCGCCTGCGGCGCGAGGCGCTGTTGGCCGAGGTGGCTGCGCTGCCCTCCTTGCCGGGCGTGTACCGCTACTTTGATGCGCAGGGCCAGGTCTTGTATGTGGGCAAGGCGCGCAGCCTCAAGAAGCGCGTGGCCAGCTACTTCCAAAAAGACCATGGTGGTACGCGCATCGGCCACATGGTCGACCGCATCGCCCGCATGGAGACCACCGTTGTGCGCAGCGAAGCCGAAGCGTTGCTGCTGGAAAACAATCTGATCAAGGCGCTGAGCCCCAAGTTCAACATCCTGTTCAGGGACGACAAGAGCTACCCCTATCTGCGCCTGGTGACGGGCCCCTTTCCACGGATGGCCTACTACCGTGGCGCCGTGGACCGGCGCCACCGTTACTTCGGACCGTATCCCAGCGCTTGGGCGGTGAAGGAAACGATACAGCTGATCCAAAAGGCCTTCAAGCTGCGTACCTGTGAAGACTCTGTCTTTGCCAACCGAAGCCGGCCCTGTTTGCTGCATCAAATCAAGCGCTGCTCTGCGCCGTGCGTGGGGCTGATCAGCGCATCTGACTATGCGCGTGATGTTGCTGACACTGAACGCTTTTTACTGGGGCAGGCTCAGGGCGTCATCGAAGAGCTTCAGTCGCGCATGATGGTGCATGCCGAGGCGTTGGCTTTTGAGCAGGCTGCTGAACTGCGCAACCAAATCACAGCCCTGTCTCGTGTGCTGCACCAGCAGTCTGTGGAGGCCAGCAGCCTGTCCTCGCTGGAGCAGGACGTGGACATCTTGGCGGTCAAGGTTCAGGGCGGCCGCGCCTGTGTGAACCTGGCCATGGTTCGAGGCGGGCGCCACTTGGGTGACCGACCCTACTTTCCAGCCCATGTGGAGGACGGCGCGGCATGGGCCTTTACGCTGGAAACGGATGCTGAAGGGGCTTGCCCTCCTGTAGCCGAATCCGATATGCAACCGTCCCTCACCCACATGCCAGCCCTCACCGTGGTCGACATCGAGACCCGCGTATTGGAAGCCTTCATCAGCCAGCACTACCTGGACCTGCCAGCCCCTTCACAGCTCATCACCAGCCACCCGGTGCGCCGCGAGTTGCTGGCCGCTGTGTCTAGTCATGTGGGTGTCAAGCTGCAGGTTACTCACCAACCCCGCGAACAACGCCGCCTCTGGCTGGAGATGGCGCAGAAGAACGGGCAATTGGCCTTGGCTCGCCTATTGGCCGAAGAAGGGTCACAGCGCGCACGTACCCGTGCCCTGGCCGAGGCGCTCGACCTAGAACCTGAGGACCTGGATCGCCTGCGCGTGGAGTGCTTTGACATCAGCCATACAGCGGGCGAAGCCACGCAGGCCAGCTGCGTGGTGTTTGAGCAGCACCAAATGCAAAGCGCGCAACACCGCCGCTACAACATTGAGGGCGTGGTGGGAGGCGATGACTACGCCGCCATGCGCCAGGTGCTGCAGCGCCGATATGCCAGGCTGGATGAGTCGCGCCTGCCCGATGTGGTGCTGATCGACGGCGGCAAGGGCCAAGTGGGCGTGGCCCGTGAGGTGTTTGTAGAGTTGGGGCTGGACCTGTCGCTGTTGGTGGGCGTTGAAAAGGGCGAGGGGCGCAAGGTTGGCCTTGAAGAATTGGTCTTTGCCGATGGCCGACCCAAAGTCCACCTGGGGGCTGACTCCGCTGCGTTGATGCTGGTAGCCCAGATCCGTGACGAAGCGCATCGATTTGCCATCACTGGCATGCGTGCCAAGCGGGCGCAGGCCCGAACCGGTGGCAGCCGGCTCGAGGATATTCCGGGCGTCGGCCCCCGCAAGCGGGCCCGCTTGCTGCAACGCTTTGGGGGTGTGCGCGGCGTGGCCTCAGCTTCCGTGGATGATCTGTGCAGCGTCGAGGGCATATCCAAAGCGCTGGCTGAGGAGATCTACCGTGCCTTGCATTAAGAACGTGTCGCTGCGCCAAACTGGCCGTTCACCGTTTTGGGCTGCTCCTTGGGTATGGACACCCTGCTTGGTCGTTGGCCTGAGTGCCTGTGCGCCGACCCGGCCGCCGCTTGCACCGCAGGCGCCTGCAGCTGCCCCCACGGCCGCACCGGTGCCACCCTCCCAAGTGCCGGTGAAACCGGCGACAGCGCTGGCTCGTGACTGGCAGGACTACCACCGGCTGGCTGCGCGTCAGCTGGTGCAGGCAAACCCCGGGCGCACCTATCTGGGCACCGTGCCAGAGCCGCTGAAGGGCATTCCCATCCTTGAGGTGGAGCTGCATGCCGATGGCAGTGTGCGCAACATCAAGGTTCAGCGCCGCCCCCGACCTGCTGACGCCCAACACACCACCCAACTGGCCATCGACGCCGTGCGCCGCGCCGCGCCCTTTCCGCCTGTGGCCCACCTGCCCAAACCGTGGTCATACACCGAAGTCTTCCTCTTTAACGAGGCCGATCGATTCAAGCCCCGTACGCTGGACGAGTAGGCCCTGCGCTTGCCGTTAGGATCTCTTCATGTTCTTCACCATTCCGACCATGCTCACCTGGCTGCGCATCGTGGCAATTCCGGTCATCATCGTGATTTTTGCCATGCCCTTGCCGGCCGAGACCCGCAACTTGGTAGCCACAGCGCTGTTCGTCGCGGTGGCTTTGACGGACTGGGCCGATGGCTATCTGGCGCGCAGGTTGGGGCAAATCTCGGCCTTTGGGGCCTTTCTTGACCCGGTGGCCGATAAGTTCCTTGTCTGTGCCTGCCTGTTGGTATTGGTGGAAATGGGGCGAGTGGACACACTCGTGGCTCTGGTGATCATCGGTCGGGAGATCGCCATTTCCGCCCTCCGGGAGTGGATGGCTCAAATCGGAGCATCGCGAAGCGTAGCGGTCCACATCGTGGGCAAGCTCAAGACGACCGTTCAAATGGTGGCCATCCCGTTCCTGCTCTTTGACGGCCTGCTGTTTGGGGTGCTGGACACGGCAGTCTGGGGTACCGGCCTGATCTACGCAGCAGCGGTGCTCACGACCTGGTCCATGGTGTATTACCTGCGCAAGGCCATCCCCGAGATACGCGCAAAGGCCCGCTGAGCGCCCGGCGCATCCCATTCGTGACTGCCGACGCTTCGCGCTCGCCCCCGCCTACAGGTTTGGACCTCGTGGCGCTGATGCCTGCGCTCTTCGTCCTAATCTGGAGCACTGGCTTCATAGTGGCCAGGCTGGGAATGCCCCACGCGCCACCTATGACGTTTCTGTGCTGGCGCTACGCCCTGTCCGTGGCCGGTCTGGCTGTCTGGGCCTGGTGGGCCCGGGCGACGTGGCCCAGTACCCCAGGGGCCTGGCTGCACTTGGCGGTCACGGGGGTCTTGTTGCAGGCGGGCTATCTGGGCGGCGTCTGGAGCGCGGTGAAGTTGGGTCTGTCGGCCGGGACCACCGCACTGATCGTATGCCTGCAGCCGGTGCTCACCGCCATATTCCTGGAGTTACACGGTGGGCGAGGGCGGGTCCGCCCGCTGCAGTGGACAGGCCTGGCTTGCGGGCTGGCTGGGGTGTTGGTTGTGGTTTGGGACAAGCTGGGGCTGGGCGAGGTCCACGCCCTGAACCTTGGTTTGGCGGTGCTGGCCTTGGTGAGCATCACCGCTGGGACCCTCTACCAAAAGCAGTATGTAGGCTCTACGGATGTGCGCAGCGCGGGTGTCGTTCAGATGGGCGCTGCGCTGTTGGTTAGCCTGCCCCTGTCTCAAATGGAGACCGAGGTGATAGATTGGCACCCCAACCTGGTGCTGGCCTTGGCCTGGTCGGTTCTGGCGCTCACCATGGGCGCCAACTCGCTGCTGTACCTTCTGATTCAGCGCGGGGCGGCGATGAAGGTGGCCAGCCTCTTCTATCTTGTGCCGCCCTGCACGGCATTGATGGCCTGGGCTCTGTTCGCAGAGCCCCTGAGTTGGGGGTTGTTCCTGGGCTTTGGCCTGGCCGCGCTGGGGGTGGCCTTGGTGCAGCGTTCGAGATGACCAACTCTGCTAGCCCAACCCAGTAGGTGCTGTCAACCGGGCTTTTCTGACCTGCAGGCCGTACCAAGGCTCGAATTCGGGGCATAGAATCCGGCTCCCGCCCATCTGCTGTGCAGGCCGAGTCGGCTGGTACGGTCGGCAAGAGACGAGGGCACTGAATCGCGCAGACCTTGACCTGCAACCTGAATTGACTGGAGAAGAAAGCTGTGAACAAAGGCGAATTGATTGAACACATTGCCAAGCAAGCCGACCTGTCCAAGGCGGCTGCTTCCCGCGCCTTAGAGGCCGTGATCGGTGGCGTGCGCACCACGCTGAAGAAGGGCGGCACCGTGTCGCTGGTGGGTTTTGGTACCTTCTCGGTGACAAAGCGTGCCGCACGCACCGGCCGCAACCCTCGCACCGGCGCGACCATCAAGATCAAGGCCGCCAAGGTGCCCAAATTCCGTCCGGGCAAGGCCCTGAAGGACGCACTCTGATCGCTTGGATTGGATCTGCCGTACGCGCCACACGGATGCGCTTACGGGTGCTTAGCTCAGTTGGTAGAGCGGCGCCCTTACAAGGCGTAGGTCGGGGGTTCGAACCCCTCAGCACCCACCAAGGACTACAGCTGGCCTAGCCGCTGTGTTCGAACCAAAAAGGGCCTCGCGAAGCGAGGCCCTTTTTTTGAAGACTTCCCGGCATGACGTCTGCTCTGGCCACGGTTGAGCTGTTTCTGATCGCCGTGGCGGTGAACTTCACCATTGCCTTCCTCGTTTGGCGATTCGGACGGACCGATTGCTGGGCGCCACTGGCTTTGGGTTGTGCTGCAGCCCTGCTGCCGCAGGCTCGCGATGGTTGGGTGGGTGACCGGGCACCGTCCTAGCGGTTCGTGGCGGGTATCGGGATGGCATGTGCGGTCACGGCTTTGCCCACTCTGGTGTTGCTCATGGTTGCTTGGGATCTCGCGACTGGCGATGGGGCACCCAACCTGCGCGATAAGTGTTTGGCCGATATTGTTATCTGGGTCGTGTTGGCGATCGTTGTGATGGACTGGAATCGCGTGGGTCTGCAGGTCTTGTTCCTGTGCCTGTTTGTCTTGGCATCCTGGGCGGTGCGCCGTTTGATGGCGGTGGTCAGCATCATGCTCACCGTGCCTGTGGTGACCCCGCTGCCCAAGCGGCATCCTGTGCTCGCGCAACGAGACGGTCGAGCCCATCGTTCAACGTGATAATCCGTCCATGGGATGGGCATACGCCTCTTCCGCCCCTAAGGTAGCGCTGCCATGTTTGATTTCGTTCGCCACAACACCCGCCTGATGCTGGGTCTTTTGGTGTTGCTGATCATCCCTTCATTTGTCTTCTTTGGCATTGAAGGCTACAAAGGCTTCAACGGACCCGAAAGTCAGAAGGTGGCCTCGGTGGCCGGTCAGAAGATCACCCAGGCCGAGTGGGATATCGGGCACCGTCTGCAGGTCGATAACTTGCGCCGCCAGGTGCCCAATCTGGACGCAGCCCTATTCGACAAGCCCGAGGCGCGTTATGAATCCCTCGAGCAGATCGTGCGCCAGCGGGTGTTGCAAGCAGTGGTGCGCCAGCAGCACTTGGCGGTAAGCGATTCGCGGCTGCAGCGAGAACTTTTGGGCAACCCGCAGTTGGCCACCTTGCGCCGCCCCGACGGCTCGGTTGACCTGGACGCCTACCGGGCTCTTTTATCCGCTCAGGGTTACACGCCCGAAAGCTATGAGGCTGCCCTGCGGCAAGACCTGTTGCAGCGCCAGGTCTTGGGCCGGGTAGGGGAGACCTCGGTGGCACCGGCGTCAGTGGCCGATGCCTCACTGCGGGTGGTATTTCAGGAGCGGCAAGTACGGCTGCAGCGTTTTCAGGCTGCTGAATTCTTGAAGCAAGTAGCACCTACTGAGGCTGAGGTGCAGGCCTATTACGAGAAGAATCAGGCAGTGTTCCAGACGGTCGAGCAGGCTGATATCGAGTATCTGGTGCTCGACGCTGCCCGCCTGCGCGACAGCTTGGTGATCCCCACCGAAGAGGCACGGCAGTACTACCAGGAGAAGTTGTCCGCCTACACCAAACCCGAAGAGCGGCGGGCCAGCCATATCTTGATCAAGGTGGACAAGGGTGCCTCAATTGAAGAAAAGGCCAAGGCTCGGAACCGGGCTCAGGCACTGCTGGATGATCTGCGCAGGTCGCCGAAGCGGTTTGCGGAGGTTGCCAAGGCCCAGTCAGAAGACACGGGCTCTGCAGCGGCTGGCGGCGACCTCGACTACTTTGCCAAAGGGGCCATGGTCAAGGGATTCGAGGATGCAGTCTTCACCATGAAGCGCGGCGATCTCTCCGACCTGGTGGAGACCGAGTTTGGCTTGCACATCATTCAGCTTAACGACGTCCGGGGTGGGCAGCAGCAGCCCTTCGAGGCGGTACGCGCGGAAATCGAGGTCAAGCTCAAACAGGACCTGGCACAAAAGCGTTACACCGAGGCTGCCGAGGTATTTAGCAACCTCGTTTACGAGCAGTCAGACAGCTTGAAGGGTGCCGCCGACCGTTTCAAGCTGCCTGTGCTCAAGGCGACGGTGACCCGTGCCGCAGCACCGGGCGCCCAGGGCGTATTGGCGTCGGCGAAGCTCTTGACTGCGGTCTTCTCAGACGATGCTTTGCGCAACCGGCGCAACACCGACGCAGTGGAATCCGGACCCAACCAGCTGGTATCGGCCCGCGTGGTGGAACATCGCCCCTCGGTGCTCAAACCGCTGGATCAGGTCAAGGCGGTGGCGCTGGAAAAGGTGCAGTTGGATCAGGCACTGGCCAAGGCTCGCGAAGCTGGTGAAGCGCGGCTGGCGGCGGTAAAGTCCAAGCCGGTCGAATTTGACAAACTTCCACCGGCAGTGGTTTCGCGTCCGCAGCCCATGGGCCTGCCCCGAGAGCTGCTTGACGCCATCATGCGTGCGCCGACCAGTACCCTTCCGTCGTTTACAGGTGTGGACCTTGGCGCCAATGGCTACGCCGTGGCGCGTATTGATTCGGTAAAGACGCCTGAGATTACGGCAGCCATCAAAGCGCAGTGGGCCCCACAGTTGGAGCAAGCCTACTCGGCCGTGGAATCGCAGCTCTACTATGAAGCCCTGAAGAAACGCCTGGACGTTCAGATCAAGACACCCAAGCCCTGATGGCCCCCCGCGCTATACTTTTAGGCGCTGCGGTGGCTGTAGCTCAGTTGGTAGAGTCCCAGATTGTGATTCTGGTCGTCGTGGGTTCGAGTCCCATCAGCCACCCCATTTACCTCACAGCGTGACGCGCTCGGCAGCCATCACCGATGTTCGGCGCGACTGGAACTCCAAACCCGCCTGAATGACCTGGACATGGCCCGCGAAGGCCTCAACGTCAGTGTCGCCCAACGACGCCTGAGAAGACTCTCTGCTCAGTACGGACGGGCGATCCGCACGGCCGGCATGAGGGTCGACTGATCCGTGCACATGACCAGCCAACGTCCCAACATCATCTTCATTTTGGCCGACGACCTCGGCTTTGCCGACCTGGGCTGCTACGGCGGCCGCGATGCCAAGTTCGGCAAGGTCTCGCCCGTGCTCGACCAACTCGCGGCGGCGGGTCTCAAGTTCACGCAGGGTTATGCCAACTCACCCGTGTGCTCGCCCACCCGCTTTGCGCTGATGACGGCGCGCTACCAATACCGCCTGCGCGGCGGGGCTGACGAGCCCATCAACAGCAATAGCAAGGGCAGCACCACGCTAGGCCTGCCACCAGAGCACCCCACGCTGCCCTCGCTGCTCAAGGCCAGCGGATACCGCACGGCCCTGATTGGCAAATGGCATCTGGGCTACCCGCCCCATTTCGGCCCCCTGAAGTCAGGCTACGAAGAATTCTTTGGCCCCATGTCGGGTGGTGTGGACTACTTCACCCACGCCAGCAACAAGGGCACGCACGACCTGTACACCAACGAAGAAGAGAGGCACGAAGACGGCTACCTGACCGACCTGATCTCCAACAAAGCAGTGGACTTTGTGAACCGCATGGCGCCTGGCGCGGCGCAGGGCACACCCTTCTTCTTGAGCCTGCACTACACCGCGCCGCACTGGCCTTGGGAAACCCGCGAAGATCATGCGCTGGCCCAAGAAGTCAAGGAAAACCTGTTTCACCTGCATGGCGGCAACATCCACACCTACCACCGTATGATCCACCATATGGATGAAGGCATTGGGTGGGTGGTCGATGCGCTGAAAGAGAAAGGCCAACTCGATAACACCCTGATCGTCTTCACCAGCGATAACGGCGGCGAGCGGTTCAGTGACAACTGGCCCCTGGTGGGCGGTAAGATGGACCTGACCGAAGGCGGTATCCGCGTGCCCTGGATCGCGCACTGGCCCGCCGTCGTCTCGCCCGGCGGTACATCGACCCAGCACTGCATGACCATGGACTGGTCAGCCACCATGGTCGAGCTGGCAGGCGCAAAGGCCGATGCCGCGCACCCGTTCGACGGTGTATCGCTCGCCCCCGTGCTGCACGATTCCAAACACCAGTTTGAGCGACCCCTGTACTGGCGCATGAACCACAGGGGTCAACGCGCCCTGCGCATGGGCGACTACAAATACCTGCGGGTGGACGGCCACGAGTATTTGTTCAATATCCTGGTCGACGAACGCGAACGCGCCAACCTAGCCAAGCACCAACCTGACAAGCTGCAAAGCCTGCGTGCTGCCTGGGAGGCCTGGGATGCCAAGGTGCCCGCCATTCCCGAAGACGCCACCATCAGCCTGGGCTACTCTGTCAAGGACATGCCACAGCGCTGAAGTCCCGGCGGCTCAGGTCGGGCACGCCTGATACGCCACGTTTTTACCTTCTGCCAGTGGCCCTGCGCATAGGAATTTCAAACCGGGGGCGACCCTGAAGACGCCTCTAGGTCCTTGAGTGCTCACCTGCACCGAGTCCTGGTCACTCAGGCTTGAACCCGGAATCTCGGATTGGCGGACCCCACCGCTCGTAGTCGGTCTTCATCACCTCGGCCAGGCGCTCGGGACCCCAGCCGGTCGGTTCGAGCCCCATGTCGGCCAAGCGTTTATTCACAGTGGGGTCGGCCATGGTGTCCTGCGCGGCACGCGCTAGGCGCTGAATCGTCGCTGTTGGGGTGCCAGCGGTGGCAAACAAGCCAAACCAGCCATTCGCCACCAAATCAAAGCCCTGTTCACGGAACGTCGGTACAGCGGGAAACTGCGGACTGCGAGCTTCGCCTGCAACAGCCAATAAGCGAGCCCGATTGCCCTGCACCAAAGTCTGCAGGTCTGCAGCCACCGTGGACAGTGCCGCGATTTCACCTGCGGCTAAGGCTTGCATGGCCGCGGCTGTTCCTTTGTAAGGCACATGCTGCAGGCTCAGACCCGCTGAGCGCGCGAACATTGCGCCGAAGAAGTGCGGAATGCTTCCCGCAGCGGCCGAGCCGTAAAAGGCGTTGGTGTCGGGCTTAGACTTGACCCACGCTACATACTCGCGCAAATTCTGCACGGGGACCTGCACTCCCACACCCAGGCCAATCTGAAAGTTGGTCAGATGGGCCACCGGCGTGAAATCCTTGAAGGGGTCGTACCGCAGCTGAGCGCCGTAGCTATGGGGGTAGATGGACATCGTGGCCACTGGCGTCATCATCAGCATGGTTCCGTCCGGGGCTGCCGTCTTCACCGCGATATTGGCCAGTTGCCCAGCTGCACCTGCTCGGTTTTCCACGATAACCGGTTGGTTCAGCCGCTTGCTCATGCCTTCGGCCAGCACTCGGGTGAGGGTGTCAGACGTAGCGCCGGGTGGGAAGCCGACGATGATGCGGATGGTGCTGCTCTGGGCGGTGGCAAAGGCGGCCCCAAACATCGTAAGCGCAATGAGCAAGGCGTTTCGCGCAGAACTGAAGACTGACATCGCTGGCTCCTCAAGGTTTGCGAGCAGAGTTTAAAAAACGGCATCCTCGAGGGGCCCGGTGCAAACCCTGCCGTGGGCAGGCCCCGCCGCCAACCAGCCTGTTTGGCTGCTGACCAAACACCCGTTCGGCTGGCAGGACCTCGGCGAAAAACAACACGTCTGCAGCGATGATAAGGGCCATCTGGAGCAGTGTGTAGGTATTTATCCGGTTTTACCAAGATGGCATCGAATAAATCTGCTGCTGAAACGGTAAAGCTGTTAAACGATTTATTTGGGCGTTTTGATAAATGGGCCAAAGATTTTGTACTTGAAGAAGTGGCAGCCCCGCGCTGTAGGGCGCCTGAGCTCCCTCATCAAGCGCTGAACATGAGGACCCCTGCCGAGGCTTATCCGTTAGCAGCTTGAGAAGACCATAACCCGTTTGGTCGATACACGGGAGCACAGGGATTCGGGAGATCAGGCCGCCCGCAGGCAGTCCACGATCTTCAGCCGCGCCGCGCGCCACGCCGGCACGAAGCCGCCGACCAGCCCCATGCTCAGCGCGAACAGCAGAGATTTCACGGCGATACCGGGCGTGAAGGCAAACTGGAATGCGAGTTCGGAAAAGGTCTGGAAGTTGGTGGTGGAGATGTTCACCGTTGTCATGAAACTCGCCGCCGCCAGCCCGATCACGCCGCCCACCAGCGACAGCAGCAGCGCCTCGAGCAGAAAGGCCATGAGCACTGCGCCGCGCCGGAAGCCCAGCGCACGCAGGGTGCCGATTTCGCCGGTACGCGAGGCCACCGAGCCGAACATCGTGATCATCGCCCCCACCACCGCGCCGATCGAGAAGATCATCGCCAGCGAGGTGCCCAGCACGCCGATGAACGTGGATAGCGCGCGGCTCTGGTCGGCGTAGAACTGCTGCTCGGGCTTGGGCTCGAGCTGCAGGCGCAGGTCGCCCTCAATGCGCGCCAGGGTGGCCTCGTAGTCGGCCGGGTCGGCGAGTTTGAAGATCACGCTGCTGTAGCTTTGGCGGCGGAAGGCCTGCATCAGCTGCTCGGTGTCGGCCCAGATCTCGCTGTCGAAGCCGCTTTTGTCGGCGTCGAAGAGGCCGACGATGAGCCAGTCGCGCCCACCGAAGCGCAGCACGCTGCCGACCTGCACGCCTTCAAAGCCGCGTGCGACGCCACGGCCGGCGACGATCTCGCTGCTGCCCGGTCGGAACCAGCGGCCTTCGACCAGTCGCACCTGCGGCCGCAACGCATAGCCGGTTGGGCCCACGCCGCGCATCGTCACATTGCTGGGCTTGCCGGTGCCCCGCTTGGCCAAGTTGTTCAGCACCAGCGGCTCCTTGCTCAACAGCGGCGTGCCGTCAGCGCTGCGCGCAATGCCGGGCAGGGTCTCGAGGATGGCTGACTGCGCGCGCGAGACGGCGCTGTTCACCTCCGACCCGGCGCCCTTACGCAGCACCACCACGTTATCGGGCTGGCCGGTGTCAACCAGCGTCTTCTTCACGCCCTCGCTCATCATCAGCACGGTGGCGAAGACATAGACCACCAGCGCCATGCCCAGTGCCGTGAGCAGCGTGGTGACGCGCCGCACCCAGAGGTTGCGCGCGATGTAGGACAGGGGTACCGCATTCATGGAACCGGCATTCTCAGGCCACGTGCCGCAGACCGGCGACGATGTCGATACGGCTCATGCGCCACGCCGGCCAAGCGGCGGCCACGCCGCCCACCACCAGCGCCGCCGCTGCCTGCAGGGCCAGCGTGCCAGGCGACACGTGCACGTTGGGGAAAAAGCCCCCGGCCACGCTGGCCAGCGCCTGCGCCAGCGGCAGCGTGGCCAGCATGCCCAGGGCGCCGCCGATGACGGCGATGAACAGGCTCTCGCCGAACAGCAGCCGCACGACAAAGCCCGGCCCGAAGCCCAATGCCTTGAGCGTGGCGTATTCCGCCAGCCGCTCGCGCGCCGTCATCGTCATGGTGTTGGCCATCACGGCCATGATGATCACGATGACGATGAAGCTCACCGCCTGCAACGCCACCAGGATGGCCTCGCTCATCGAGACGAAGCCAAGCTGGAAGGCCTTCTCGGTCTCGGTCAGCGTCTCGGCGCGCGAGTTGCGGAACTGCTCGT
>Ga0194116_10000154_pt1 | contig 137946 bp, 144 predicted proteins | sample TA2MahsurfametaG_4_FD_148617 | JGI IMG/M metagenome (GOLD analysis project Ga0194116, IMG submission 148617) | Freshwater microbial communities from Lake Tanganyika, Tanzania - TA2015008 Mahale S9 surface | ecosystem: Environmental > Aquatic > Freshwater > Lake | place: Tanzania: Lake...
CGACGCTGACTTCCTTTCCGAACGGCGTAAGAAGGAGCGGGTCAACCTCGTGCTCTGGAACCTCGTGCGGGCCTCGGCGGCCGTGCTCGCGACGGCGGCCCTGCTCGACGCTGCCGGCCTGTTCCTCGGCTGGCGCAACGCCTCGGCCCAGGCGACCGTCGACGGACGCCGCGAACTCGTGGCCGACCTCGAGTCCGCCCAGGCCGTCTCGAACCGCATCCTAGAGATGGGCGCCAAGCGGCCCCTGCCGCTGGAGATGCTCGCGCTCATCAACGAGCACCGGCCCCCGGCGCTGGAGTTCCAGCAGGTCACCTGCAAGAGTAACGTCCTCCTCGAAGTCGAGGCGCGCTCCGCGAACGCTGGTGACATCGGCGAATATGAGAGGGCCCTCTCCGTGCTGCCCGAAGTGGCCTCCGTCGTGAGCAGCGACATACGCGCCCGCGACAGCAACACCACCTTCACGATGACCGTCACCTTCCGCCTCGACGCACTCCGCAAAGCCGTCGCGGCCTCGAAGCAGACCCCGCCCCAATGAAGCTCCTCTTTTTCCAACTCCAGCCACGCGAGCGCGTGATGGCCGCGGCCGCCGCGGGCGTCGCCGCCTTCCTCTGGTCGACCGCCGCCTGGGAGCGCACCCGGGGGGAATGGGACACCACCCGCGGGCTAGAGGAGGTCGCCGGCATCCAGCAGGGCTGGATCGGTCGCGAGAAGGAGATCCGCGCCGCCGCGGCGGAGGCCATGCAGGGCCTCGAGGCGGGACGCGGTTACGACGAGGCGCGACTGGTCGCCGAAGCGGTCCAGGCCGCCAAGGACGCGGGTCTGAGCGCCAGCACGGACGCGCCGAAGTCCCAGAAGGCCGGCAAGTTCGCCATCCACTCGCTGCAGATGAACTGCCGGCGCGCCGACATCGGCTCCGTGGTGCGCTTCTACGAAAGCATCAGCCCGCGCGCGCCCTACCTCGCGCTGGGCAGCTTCTCGCTGCAGGCCGACCGCGGCGATGCGGGCACGGTCTCAGTCAACATGCAGGTCACCGCGCTCGAGCTGCTCGAGCCGCCCGCGCCGCAGACGCCGCCCGTCAGTCCGCCGGCGAAGGCCCCGGGCGCCGCAACGCCTCCCGACGGGAAGTGAGCCCGCTCAGAAGCGGAAGCTCGAGCTGACCTCAAAGACCGCCGATACGATCGCGAAGGCGATGAAGGCCACGAAGGAGAAGGCGGCCATGAGGACGCTCGCGGAGATTGTCTGCGACAGCGTGCCCAGCCAGCGGTCGAGGTCGGCCCGGTAGGAACGCGCAATGTCGCGCAAGCCCGGCGCAAGGTTACCCGTCTGCTCGGCGATGGCGACGCGGTCCAGCAGCAGGCGCGGGAAGTAGCCCGTGCGGCTGAGGGACTTGGAGAGGCTGTCGCCCTCGAGCACGCGGTCGGTCGCGGAACGCAGCTGGGTGCGGATGGCGCGGTTGGGCGCGGTCCGCTCGGCGAGACGCAGGGCTTCGGCGGTGGTGATGCCGTTCTCCAGAAGGACGGCCAGGGTGTGGCAGAAGTTGAGCACGGCGACGCGCATCACGAAGGCGCCCGCCAGGGGGACGCGGAGCAGCAGGGCGTCGGAGGCCAGGCGGCCCTCCTCGGTGCGACGCCAGCGCCAGATCCCGAAAGACGTGGCCGCGGCGAGCACGAGTCCGACCGGGGCCGCGACGACGAAGAACTGGCTGAAGCCGACGAGCAGGCGGGTGGCGAGGGGCAGGTTGCCGCCCAGCGAGGCGAAGAGCGTCTCCAGACGGGGCAGCAGGAAGGTGACGAAGAAGAGCACGACGCCCGTCGCGACGAAGCAGATGAAGGCGGGGTAGGAGAGCGCGGCGACCAGCTTGCGGCGGAACTCCTTCTGCTCGGTGAAGTGCGTGATGAGCCGCTCGATGACCTCACGGATGTTGCCCGTGGCCTCGCCCGCGGCGATGAGGTTGAGCGTCTGGCCGTCGAAGACCTGCGGGAAGGAGCCCATCGCGGCCGAAAGGCTCTGGCCTTCGCCGAGGCGGCTCCAGAGGCCGGCGCAAAGGGTGCGGAGGCGGGACTTCTGCAGGCGCAGGGAGAGCAGGCGCAGCGCCTCGCCCGCCGACATGCCGCTGCGGATGAGGTCGGCCAGGGCCTCGAGGAAGGGGAGGCATTCCGCCGCGGTGGGCGGCTGCTCCGGGTCCTTGGAGCCCTTGGCGGCGCGTTCGGCGGCGGCGACGTCCTCGACCTTGACCGGCCGGACGCCGCGCGCCTGCAGGCGGCGGAGCGCCTCGCGGCGGCTGGGCGCCTCGACGTCCCCTTCGGTGACCGAACCGTCCGGTGACTTCGCGACGTAGTGGAAGGTGGCCACCGGACTACTCGTTCGAGCTGAGGTTGCGCACGAGCTCGTCCATGGTGGTCAGGCCGGCGACGACCTTCATCCAGCCGGCGCGGGCGAGCGGCCGCATGCCCTGCTCCATCGCCTTCTCGGTGAGCTCGCGGTTGCTGACGCGGGCGACGATCATGTCGTGCAGGGGCTTGGGATGGAAGATCTCGAAGACGCCCACGCGGCCGCGATAGCCCGTGCCGCGGCACTTGCGGCAGCCGGCCGGCTCACGCAGCTCGCGCACGCCCTCGAGCTCGGCCTCGCCCATGCCCAGCGCCTGGAGCGCGGGGAGGACCTTGGCGCGGTCGACGGGCACGGTGCGCGCGCAGTCGGGGCAGAGACGGCGCACGAGGCGCTGCGCGATGACGAGCTCGACGGCGGAGCCGACGAGGAAGGGCTCGACGCCCATGTCGATGAGGCGCGTGATGGCGCCGGGCGCGTCGTTGGTGTGCAGGGTGGAGAAGACCAGGTGGCCGGTGAGCGAGGCGCGGATGGAGATCTCGGCGGTCTCAAGGTCGCGGATCTCACCCACCATGATGACGTCGGGGTCCTGGCGCAGGGTGCTGCGCAGGGCGCTGGCGAAGGTCAGCCCGATCTCGGCCTTGGTCTGCACCTGGTTGGCGCCGGGCACCTCGTACTCGATCGGGTCCTCGATGGTCACGAGGCGCAGCTCGGGCGAATTGATCTCGCGGAGGAAGGCGTTGAGCGTGGTCGACTTGCCGGAACCGGTCGGACCGGTCACGAGGATGATGCCGTGCGGGTAGTCGAGCACGCGGCGGACGGCCTCCTGCTCCTCGGCGTTCATGCCGATGCGGTCCATGTCGTAGGCCTCCTTGCGCTGGTTGAGGAGGCGGAGCGAGACGGACTCGGCGTAGATGGTCGGGATGGTGGAGACGCGGATGTCCAGGACGTTCTTGCCGTCGCGGAAGTTGATGCGTCCGTCCTGCGGGAGACGGCGCTCGGAGATGTTGAGCCGCGCCATGATCTTGAGGCGCGAGATGATGGCGTCCTGGAAGCGCGCAAGGTTCTCCGGCAGCGGGATGGCGACGAGCAGGCCGTCGACGCGGTAGCGGATGCGGAGGTGGCCTTCCTGCGGCTCGAAGTGGACGTCCGTCGCGCCCTCGGCGACGGCCTGGGTGAGGACGTCGGTGACGAAGCGCACCACGGCGGCGTCCTGGTCGGCCTCGACGTCGGTCTGGGCGACCTCGACGGCCTCGGCGGACTGAGGGTCTTCGTCGAAGCTGCCGGAGCCGACGCCGTAGTTCTCCGTGATGAGCGAGGTGACGCGCTCAGGCGGGGCGAGGTGCCAGACGGGGCGGCGTCCGGCGAAGGTCGACACCCAGTCGGCGACGTCGGGATCGGGCGGCAGCGGGGAGGCGAGGTGCAGGCGGCCCTCCTCGGCGCCGGGGAAGCGGACGGGGATGACCTGGGCCTCGCCGGCGAGCTTCGCGGGCAGGACCTTCACGCCCTCCGGGTCGGCGGCGGGCTCCTCGAGCACGGCCAGCCCGGTCTCGGCGGCGAGCGCCTTGAGCAGCCCGGCCTCGTCCAGGCCGAGCCCCTGGGCGAGGAGACGGAAGCGCACGTCGCGTCCCGACTCCTCGTAGGCCGCACGGGTCTCGTCGGAGAGCCGCGCGGCGAGGGCCGCCGGGAGCCCGTGCCGATGGACGACGGAGGCCATGGTCACTTCTTCTTGGCTTCAGGCGCCGGCATCGCGCCCGGCTTGCGGTCGATGACCTCGGAGAAGTCCTTGCCGACCTCGCCCTTGCGCGCGCGCTGGACGGATTCCGCGCTGTCGGCCGGCGTGTTGGTCAGGACGTACGGACGAAGGAAGATGACGAGGTCCTGCCGCACCTTCTTGGTGGTGGAGGAGCCGAAGAGGTCGCCGAGGAAGGGAATCGGACCGAGGCGGGAGGTGTCCTTGGTGTCGACGTTGCGCTGGACGCCGCCGAGCACGATGATCTCGCCGCTGTTCGCGCTCACGAAGGACTCGGTGCGCCGGCTGCCGATGATGGGCTGCTCATTGCCGTCGAGGAGCACGGTGCCGATGATGTCGTCGACCGTCTGGGTGAGCTGGATCTGCACCGAGCCGTCCTTGCCCACGAGCGGCAGGACGCGGAGCTGGATGCCGATCTCGCGCTGAGAGACCTGGGAGGTGATCGCGGCCGAACCGACGCCGGGCACCGCGGCCGTGCCGGTGATGATGGGGCGGGACTCGCCGGAGAAGATCGTGGCCTCCTTGTTGTGGGAGGTGGTGACGGCCGGCACGGAGAGGAACTTGGTGTCGCCGAGACGGGGCGTGGAGGTGAGGGAGATGATGCCCGACAGGTCGGATCCCGTGAGGAGGCCCTGGGCGGGCGCGGCGCCGACCACGGTGCCGTTGCCGCCGCCGAGGGAGCCGCCCTGCACGTTGGCGCCGACGCCGATCAGCTTGCCGTTCTGGAGGGTGAGGCCGAGGGCGGTGATGCCGCTCTGCTCGTTGTCGCTGAGGGTGACCTCGGCGACGACGCACTCGATGCGGACCTGCGGGAGGACGACGTCGACCTTCTCGACGAGGTCCTTGAGCAGCTGGAGGTCGGACTTGGTGCCGGAAGCGACGATGGAGTTGCTGCGGATGTCCGGCAGCACGGTGAGCATCTGGCTGAACTCGTTGGCGCCGGACTGCTGGGTCGTGGCGGCGGCGGCCCCAGCGGCGGTCGGGACGGGCGTCGGGGCCGGGACGGGCGTGCGGCTGAGCGCGGTGCGCGAACCGCCGGAGGCGCGCTGGGCCGCGGTGGTCTGGCCGGTGACGAGCTGCGTGATGAGCGTCGCGACGTCCTGCGCGGTCGCGTTGCGCAGGAAGATGACCTCGGTGCGCGTGTTGGGGTCGCTGCTCGCGTCGAGGGTGCTGATGAGGTTGTCGAAGAAGGGATGCTGGTCGGCCGAGCCCATCAGGACGACGCGGTTGGTGCGCTCGTCGGCGGTGAAGCTGGTGCCGGTGCTGAGGCGGAAGGGCGCGCCGCCCGCGGTGGTCGGGGTGCGCAGGAGGGCCGTGAGCTTGTTCACGACGTCGGTGGCCATGGCGGCCTTGAGCTCGTAGACCTTGGTGACGATCGCGTCGAGCTGCGGACGGTCGATCTCGGCGACGAGGGCCTCGATTTTCTGCAGGTTCATGACCGAGTCGGTCACGAGCACCGCGTTGTTGCGGCTGAAGTAGACGGGCGGGGAGGCCAGCTGGGTGTTGAGCATGCCGGTGAGGGTCGGCAGGACTTCCTGCGCGGCGGCGTGCTTGAAGGTGAAGATCTTCGAGGCGATGCGCCCGCTGGGCGGCAGCTTGAGGGTCGACTCGCTGATGAGCGAAGGCGACTCGGCCTTGGCCACCAGGTTGGGCACGATCTTCAGGAACTTGTCGCCCTGCTGGATCACGGCCACGCCGTTCAGGGCGAGCAGGGTCTCGAGGGCGAGCAGCGCGTCGTCGCGGGTGGCGGTGTCAGGCAGCGACAGGGAGTAGACGTTGGCGGGGAGGGCCTGCGGACGCAGGATGCTCTTGCCGGTCCAGCGGGCGAGCAGCTCGAGGACCTGCGCGACGGTCTCATCACGGAGGATGACGGGGCCGACGATGTCGGATCCGAGCAGGGGCGCGGCAGGAGTCGCGGCGACGGAACCGGATACGGACGGAACGGACGGAGCGGCGGCCGGCGCTGGCGCGGCCGCAGCCGGAGCGGCGGGCTTCACGGCAGGAGCGGGAACGCCGGCGGCAGGTGCGGACGGCTTGGCGGGAGCCGACGCGGCTGGCGCCGGGGCCGCCTGCTGGGCCACCAGGATCGAACCCGAACATGCAGCCAAGAGGCAGAGGCGGAAAAGAGGGGAAATGGCCCTGCGGTCACGCAGGGTAAAGCGAGGGTAAAACACGTGCTTAGGGTATGCTCGGATAACACCAATGGGGATGATTAGTTCGATAGTTTTTTGAGGTTTTTGCCTTTTTAGGGCGGTCATCAGCCCGAAGATTGGGCCGCCTTATGGTGAACTTTTGTTCAGTTTAGCCTTGCCTTGCTCCCCCTTGCGGCCCAGAAAGTGAGACCCTGATGCGAGAGGACATACCGGAATGGCTCGGTAAGCCGCCCCGCCGCGGAACGGCGGAATGGGACCGCTGGCTGGCCCAATGGCGACGCTATGCCAAGGAGGCCCTGCGGGACGCGGCGGCGGACGACCCGGAATATGACTTCGGGCTGCTGACCCCGGAGGAGCGCTGGCGGGTGAACCTGCGGCAGGAGATCCTGCGCCGCATCGCGGAAGGCCGGGCCGGCTCCCCCGCCCCCCTGGACGTCCGGCGCCGCATCACCGACATCGCCCACGCCGCGGTCGTGGCCTGGCAGGTCGGCCGCTCCACCCGGCATCCGCCGGATGACGAACGCTATCTGGAAGCGGAGGCCTGGGTGACGGACCGGAGCAACCCGAAACGTCGTCGGATCGCCCATGCGGTGCGTTACGGCTTCCTGGCCGGACTCGGCGGCGAACCCTGCTCGCCGCTGTGGAACGCTCCGGACTACGTGTCGGCCTACGAGGCCGCCTGGGAGTCCGGCATCGACCTCGCGATCGAGAACGACCCGCGCGGCTGAAGGCGGGAGGTTGCGAAAGCGCGCGACGCAGGCAGAATCTCCGGCCTTGACCATGGATTATCTCACCCCCGCCCTCCTAATCGCCGTTCTCATTTCGGTCATCTACCTCATACTGAAACCAGGCAAGCCGGGGGCGGCGGCTGACGATGCGTCGCAGTTGCTGGCGCTGCAGCAGGAGCTCGTGGCCTCCAAGGCGACTTTGGCGGCAGAGAAGGTCCGTCGCACACAGGAGACCGAGGCACTCCAGTCGGAGCGCAACGCGGCGCTCAACAAGGCGAACCAGTCGGAACAGGCGCTGGCGAGGGCCGAAGAAGCCAAAGCGGCGGCGGAAAGATCCCTCAATGAGACACGCGCCTCGTTCATGGCCTTGGAACAAAGGATGAAAGAAGCTTTCGCCGCCGCAGCCCAAAGCCAACTAGCGCAGAGCCGCGATCAGTTCATCGGGATGGCTGAGCAGAAGTTCGCCCCTTTCAAAAGTCAGCTGGATGAGCTAGCCAGGACGAACAATGAGCTCAAGGGCTCGATCAGGACGAACGGTGAACAGTCCGAAAAAGTCGCCGAGGAGGCACGGAAGCTCGCGGCGGCGATGACCTCGACCAACAAGCAGGGCAACTGGGGTGAACTCCAACTTGAGCGTGTCGCCGAACTGACGGGCATGTCGAACCGCGTAAATTTCAAGACACAAGAGTCATCCGCGGGAGAGGAAGGCAGCCTGCGGCCCGACATGGTCGTCCACCTGCCCGGCGGACGTTGCATCGTGGTGGATGCGAAGGCCCCGACCAAGTCCTACATAGAAGCCTGCGCGACATCCGACGAGGCCGAGCGCTCGCGTCTCATGGCTGACTTTGCCGCCAAGGTGCGTGACCACGCCCGCAAACTCGGAGCCAAGGAGTATTGGAACCAGCACAAGCCCTCGCCCGACTTCGTGATTCTGTTCCTCCCGAGCGAGGCGCTCTTCAGCGCAGCCCTCAAGGAGGATCCGACGCTCATCGAAGGCGCCTGGGGCCAGCATGTCGTTCTCGCCACTCCGACCACCCTTTTGTCCGTGCTCCGCACGGTCGCGCACTCCTGGCAGCGCGTGGACGTAGAGGAGCGCGCTGAGAAGATCGTGGAGCTTTCCCACAAGCTTCTGGAGGGGATACGGCTCGCGGGCAGCCACTTCGCCAGCGCCGGCGGCAGTCTGAACGATGCGGTCGAACAGTACAACAAGACGCTCGGCAGCCTGCAGAGCAAAGTTTTCAACCATGGGACCGCGATTGTCGGCCTGGGCGCCAAGATGCGGACCGGGAAGCAGCTCGCGAACCCTTCTGAAATCAACCTGCTGGCGCACGAGGCCCTGCCGGTAGGCCAGCGTAAGCAACGTGAAAAGGACGACCCCAGGGGAAGCTTGGGTGCTGAAGGCGGGGAAGATGAGGGCGAAGAAACGCCGCCTCCCGGTTGAGGACGTCCCGCTGGTGGAGCCGATGAGGTTCGAACTCACGGCCTCGTCATTGCGAACGACGCGCTCTACCAACTGAGCTACGGCCCCGTCCAGCAGGAGCAATCCATGAAAAGCGGGGCCGGGCCGGGGTCAAGGCCGTATGCCCTGCCGCCTTGCATGTCGCGGGACATCGGACAATTTCAAGGGTTCACACGCCGCCATGAAAGCCGCCAAAGAGACCGTCGTCGCGATCGAATACACCCTGAAGGACGACCAGGGCAACGTCATCGACGCCTCCGGCGACCGCGGCCCGATGGAATACCTGCACGGAGCGCAGAACATCATCCCGGGACTGGAGCAGCAGATCGAAGGGCTCATCGCCGGCGAATCCCGCAGCGTGACCGTCCCGCCCGAACTCGGCTACGGCGTGTTCAATGAGAAGCTGGTGCAGCGCGTGCCCATCTCCAGCTTCGGCGGGCACGCGGTGCAGCCCGGCATGCGCTTCCACGCCGAGACTAATCTCGGCATGCGCGTCCTGCTCATCCGCGAGGTGCTCGACCAGGAAGTCGTGCTCGACGGCAACCATGGACTCGCGGGCAAGACGCTGCACTTCGACATCAAGGTCGTCTCGGTGCGCGCGGCGGAACTTTCCGAAGTGGCCCACGGCCATCCTCACTCCTCCGGCGGCTGCTGCAGCGGCGGAGGCTGCGGCTGCTCGCACTGAACGGGCGGCTCAGGTCACCACTTCCAGTTGAGCACAATCTCCACCGAGGGGTGGAAGGACTGCTTGACGGGGCAGGCCTCGGCGGCGCGGACGAGGCGGTCGCGCACGTCGACGGACAGGCCGGGGGGCATGGTCATCTCGACCTCGAGTCGCGCGATGCGCCGGGGCGGGGTCGTGGTCATGTGCTTGGCGACGGTCGCGCGCATGCCGGTCAGGTCGAGTCCGGTGTTGCGGGCGTGGATGCCGAGGATGGTCAGCATGCAGGTGGCCATGGAGGTGGCGGCGAGGTCGGTCGGCGAGAAGCCCTCGCCCTTGCCTTGGTTGTCCACGGGTGCGTCGGTCACAATCGCATGACCTGAGGGGCCGTGCACGGCGCGGGTGTGGAGGTCGCCGAGGTACTCGCAGGAGATGTTAACGGACATGCCCGCAGGTTGGCGGGGAGTCGGACGCATCCAAACAAAAAGCCCCGGCGGGCGGGGCTTCTCGGCGTCTCGGACGAAGCTCAGGCGTCGCCGTCCTTGCCGATGGCGTCGACTGGGCAGCCCTCGAGGGCCTCCATGCACTTGTCGACGTCCTCTTGCTCGGTGGGCTGGGCGAAGACGTAGGAGTAGCCTCCGTCATCGTTGCGCGTGAAGAACTTGGGGGCGGTCTCGCGGCAGAGGTCGCAGTCGATGCACTGCGAGTCCACGTAGAACCTGCCCGCCGCGTTGTCAGGACGCTTGTCTTTCTTGTCAGCCATAGAAGCCTCAACAAATCCGGCCATCGAGGGGTGTCAAGTTCGCCTCCGTGTCATCATTCCGCCCGGACGACCCACACGAGGCGGTAACGGAGGCCGTCGCGACCGATCAGGTGGGTGGCGGTCAGCCGGTCCGAAGTGGCGTGCTCAATCTGGAGCGCCGCGCCAGCGAAGGGCAGCGTCATCTTCATGCCCATGCGACGCCAAGTGTCCACGACCTGACTCAGGTGGCCGCGCGCGTCCTCATCAACGCTCACCTTGGCGAGGGGCTGGTCGAGCTCCTGCGCGAGCGCGAGCCGGAGCCGCGCGAGCCCCTCCGGCGCCACGCCGTCGAGGCAGAATAGCGACTCGAGCGCCGCGATGTCGCGGGCGGCGTGCGCGCGGCGGTAGGATTCGGCCAGCTCCCCGAGACGCGCGTCGCGCCACGCGCTGAAGCCGGCCAGGGCGAGCAGCCCGATGAGCCCGCCAGCGACAACGGAGACGATCACTCGATTACTTCGCTGGCTGAAGAGGCTCACGGGGAGAAGGGCGTTGACCGTCCGAACGGTCGGGAATAGGCCATGCAACGTCCCATGGCGTCCGATAGCAAGCCCTCCTCCGACTCCGGCCGCTACGCCGCGCGCGGCGTCTCCGCCACCAAGGGCGAGGTGCACGCGGCGGTCAACCGTCTGGACCCAGGACTTTTTCCGAAGGCCTTCTGCAAGGTGGTAGCCGACCACCTCACCGGCGACCCCTCGCGCTGCGTCGTGACGCATTCGGATGGCTCCGGCACCAAGGCGCTGCTGGCCTACCTCCGGTGGAAGGAGACCGGTGACGCGCGCGTCTTCCGCGGCATCGCGCAGGACAGCGTCATCATGAACGTGGACGACCTGCTCTGCGTCGGCGTGACGAAGGGCGTGATTCTCTCGTCCACGATCAACCGCAACGCGCGCAACATCCCGGGCGAAGTACTCTCGCACCTAATCGAAGGGACCGAAGAGGTGCTGGAGATGCTCCGCTCCCACGGGTTCGGAATCCGCTCCGGCGGCGGCGAGACGGCCGACGTAGGCGACCTGACGCCCACCCTCACGGTGGACTCCACCGCGACGGCCATCCTCACGCGCTCCGAAGTCATCGACGCGGCCCGGGTCGTGCCCGGACTCGCCATCGTGGGCTTCGCCTCGGGGGGCTTCTGCTCCTATGAGAAGGAGGAGAACTCCGGCATCGGCTCCAACGGGCTGACCAGCGCCCGGCATGAGCTGCTCTCCCGGCACTACGCCGAGAAGCACCCCGAAACCTTCGACCCGCGGACGCCGGCCGACCTGGCCTATTGCGGCCCGCACCGGATGGGCGACCCCCTGCCAGGCTCCGCTCAGACCGTCGGGCAAGCCCTGCTCTCCCCCACCCGGACTTACGCCCCCCTGGTCATCCGTCTCCTCCAGACCCTCGGTCACGAGGCGGTCAAAGGCTTGGTCCACTGCTCCGGCGGCGGGCAGACCAAGTGCCGACGCTTCGGCACCGGCGTGCACTTCATCAAGGACGCCCTGCTGGAAGAACCCCCAATTTTCAGGGAAATAGCCCGTGTAAGCGGCACCGACCCGAAGGAAATGCATCAGGTGTACAACATGGGGCACAGGCTAGAGGCCTATCTGGAACCCAAGTCTGTCGACGGCGCCCTGCGGCTGGCCAAGGAGCTCGGTCTCGAAGCCAAGCTGGTCGGCCGGACCGAGCCGACGACCAAGCCGGACGGCTCCAATCACGTCACCGTGATTAAGGGCGGCCAGACCCTCGCCTACGGCTGAGTGTGAATAAGTTGTAAGAGAAGATGGTCGGGCGAGTGGGATTCGAACCCACGACCTTCTGGTCCCAAACCAGACGCGCTAGCCAGACTGCGCTACCGCCCGAAGCCTTAATTCAAGGGGATTTTGTGTTGCCGTCACTCTCAAACCGCTAATCTCAAAATGTTCCTCAACCGAAAACCCACACCACATGGAAAACGACAGCATCTCCTCCACTCCCTCTGAATCCAAGCTTCCGCTGATCATCGGCGTGGTCGGATTCGCCCTCGGCGCCGCCGGCCTCGTCGTCGGCATCAAGGCCAAGTCCGCCGCACAGGGCGCCGCTGACGCCGCCGCCGCCGCTCAGCAGAGCGCCGCCGACCTCGGCGCCTCGATCGCCAGCAAGGCTCCTCTCGCCGAAGTCCAAGCTCTCCAGAGCCGCGTCGACGGCAACCAGACCCAGGCCAATGAGAACTTCACCAAGATGGCCGAAGAACTCACCAAACTCCAGAAGGCCGCGGTGACTTCCAAAGTCACCGCCGTCAAGGGCGGTTCGCCCGCCGGTCCCGGCGAATACGCCGTCGTCAAGGGCGACACGCTGTCCGGCATCGCCAAGAAGAGCGGTCTCTCCCTCAAGGCCATCCAAGACCTGAATCCCGGCGTCGACGCCAACCGCCTCCAAATCGGACAGAAGCTGAAGGTCAAGTAAGCGGGCATGTCGGCGCCGTCTCGCTGGCTCGTCCAGCAGGAATCAGTTCACGCCGACTGCAGGGTTTTCAAGGTACACAAGGAACATTGCAGTCACCCTCTCAACGGTCGGGAGGGTGACTTTTTTGTGCTCCACTCCCGCGACTGGGTGCTCGCGCTCCCGGTCACGAAGGACGGCCGCCTAATCATGACGCGGCAGTGGCGCTTCGGCGCGCGCCGCGTCTCCACGGAGCCGCCCGGCGGCATCATCGACGCCGGCGAAGATCCGGCGGCCGCCGCGATGCGCGAGACCGAGGAGGAGACGGGCTTCATCGGCGGCCGCGCCGAACTGCTCGGCACCTGCTCCCCGAACCCGGCGATCCAATCCAACCGCTGCCACTTCATCCTCATCGAGGGCGTGACCCCGGGGGGACGCACGGATCCGGACGAACATGAGGAGATCCAGGTCCTGGCCCTGCGGCCCGAGGCGGCCCTCGACGCCCTCTCCTCGGACGAGGGCGCGCACGCCCTCGCCCTGCTCGCGCTGCACCGCCTGCGCGCCGCCCGCCCCGCCCTCTTCACCCCTTCCTCATGAGCAACCCCCGCCGCATCCGTACCAGAGGCCGCATGGCCGACCCCGTCCTCGTGGTTGGCTCCGTCGCCTACGACAGCATCGTCACGCCGCACGCATCCGGCGAACGCATCCTGGGAGGCAGCGCCTCCTACGCCTGCCTCGCCGCCAGCTACTTCGCACCGCCGCGCATCGTGGGCGTGGTCGGCCATGACTTCGCGGCCAAGGACCGGAAAAAGCTGGAGAAGCGAGGCGTGGACCTCAGCGGGCTGCACACCGACGGCTCCGGCCGAACGTTCTTCTGGCGCGGGCGCTACCACGAGAACTACAACCGTCGCGACACGGAGGACCTGCAACTCAACGTGTTCGAGCATTTCAGCCCGCGGCTGCCCGAGGCCCACCTCGACTCCCCCTACGTGCTGCTCGGCAACATCCGGCCCGACCTGCAGCTCAACGTGCTCGATCAGCTCGCGGCGCCCCGGTTCGTGCTCGCCGACACGATCGACGTCTGGATCGAGACGCAGCGCGAAAAGCTCGGCGAGGTGATGCGGCGGTCCGACCTGCTGGTCATCAACGACACGGAGTCGGCCAAGCTCACGGGCGAAGCCAACGTGATTACGGCTGGCCGCCGCCTGCGCGAGCACGGCTGCCGCGCGGTCATCATCAAGAAGGGGGAGCACGGCGCGGTGCTCTTCCATCAGGAGGGGATGTTCGCCCTGCCCGCCTACCCGGTCACGGAGGTGCGCGACCCGACGGGCGCAGGCGACAGCTTCGCCGGCGCAATGCTCGGCTACCTGGCCTCGGTCGGAAGGCACGACTTCGCGGCGCTGAAACAAGGCATGCTGTACGGCACCGCGGTGGCCAGCCTAACGGTGGAGGCCTTCTCGACCGACCGTCTCGCCGCGGCCGGCTGCACCGAGATTCGGAACCGCCGCAAGGAGTTGCTGCGGATGACGAAGGCCTGAACGGGCTCAGCGACGCCTTCCGAGCAGGCGCCAGAGCACGAACGCGGTGACCGCCGTCACGGCGAGGTCGGCCGCGACGACCGCCCGCAACGCGGGCTGGGCGCCGGCACGTCCGCCCCAGACGGCCCACACGAAGAAGCCGGCCTGGAAGAGGATGATGAGGAAGAGCACGGGGAGCAGCCTCCGCAGGCCTGCCAGCGGATCGCCGCTCATGGAGCGGTGCGACGGAAGGATTCCGCCAGGCCGATGAGGGTGAGACCGGGCTCATGACGCACGCGGGTCCGCCAGGAGTCCGGCAGGAAGTCCGATGCGCCGCCGGTGAAGAGCACCTGCGGACGGCCGTCGCTGCGCCGCTCCATCTCGGCGGTCACGGCGTCGAGGAGCGCGCCTATCATCCCGGAGAAGCCGATGGCGCAGCCGGCGCGCATGGCGTCGACGGTCGAACGGCCAATGACCGGTCCGCCGAGGAGCTTCGCCGGATCGAGCGCCGGGAGGAGCGCGGTGCGTTCATGGAGGTAGCGCGTCATCACGCCGAGGCCGGGGGCGATGATGCCCCCCGCGTAGCCCCTGGAGGTCAGGATGTCCACGGTGGTGGCGGTGCCCATGCCGACCACGACCGCGGGCGGCCCGACGAGCAGCTGGGCGCCGACGCAGTCGGCCAGGCGGTCCTGCCCCACCTCGGCGGGCGCCGGGTAATCGAAGCCGAGACCGACGACGGTATCGTGACGGAGATGATGCAAGCGTCGCCCTGAGGCCGCGAGGACGGGCAGCGCGCGGGCGGTGGCGGCAGGCACGACGCTGGCGAAGGCCAGGCCCGCGGAAGGACCGTCCGCCAGCACCCGCCCGAGGGACGGCTCATCGAGGGCGGCGGTCTCGAGGACGCCGGACCGGATCACGTCACGGCCGCGCACCACGCCCCAGTGAGCATGGGTGTTGCCGATGTCGAAACAGAGCACGTCCACGGGCGGAAAACTAGGCCGCACGGGACGGACGGGCAAGGACGCTCATCGACGGCGCAGGGTCACCTCGCCCGAGGACACGACGGCGCGACGACGTCCGCCGACGCGGAGGATCAAGGAGCCCTCTTCATCGACGCCGTCGACCACGCCGGCCACGGGCTTGCCGCGCAACCCGACCCTCACCGACCTGCCGGTGAGCACGTCGTGCTTCTGCCATCGGGCGCGGAAGGCCCGTCGCCAGGTCCCTTCGGTGAACTGCTCCCAGGCCTCGAGCAGGGCCCGGATGATCAGCGCGGCCTCGACATTCGGGTCGACGCGCGCGCCGACGGCGGACTCCAAGGTGCCGGCGACCTGCCTGACGTCCTCCGCCATGTCCTGCGGCCGACCGATGAAATTCATGCCCACGCCGAAGACGAGCTCCCGCACGCTGTCGGCGTCGACACGCGCCTCGGTGAGCATCCCTACCACCTTGCGTCCGTCGGGAGTGAGCAGGTCATTGGGCCACTTGAGCCCGAGCCGGACGCCGTGCCGCGCCTCGACGTGGGCGCAGAGCGCGAGGCCCATCCACAGCGTGAAAGGACGCAGGCTCTCCGGAGGCAGGAAGGGACGGAAGGCGAGCGAGAGGTAGAGATTGCCAGCGCGCTCGCTGTGCCAGCGCCTGCCGAGCCGGCCGCGGCCGGCGGTCTGCCTGCCCGCGAGGACGGCGAAGGGCGCCTCGGCGCCGACGGCCAGGCGCCGTTCGGCCTCTGAATTCGTGCTGTCGCACGCGGCGAGGAACTCGACGGGAGTCTGCACGCCCGCGTGACGCAGGTGCGCCTCGAGGAGGGAGGGCTCGAGATGCCTCGGCGTCTCGGCGAGGCGGTAGCCGCGACGGGGGGCAGCGGTGAAGACGAATCCGGCCTTGCGCAGCTTCTCGAGGCGGGCCCAGACGGCGACGCGCGAGACGCCGAGCTCGCGGGCGAGGCGGTCACCGCTCACGGGCTCGTCGCCAGCACGCAGGAACGCGAGGAGGATACTGCCGTCGAGGGCGGGCATGTCAGTCCCAGTCGAGGCCGATGTCGGCCCAGGGCGCGGCGTGCGTCAGCGCGCCGCAGGAGATGAAGTCAGGCCCGAGCGCGCCGAGCTCAGGCAAGGTCGCGAGGGAGACGCCTCCGCTGACCTCGCACCAAGCGCGGCTGCGCACGAAGGGCACGGCTTCGCGGAGCGACGCGAGGGAGAAGTTGTCGAGGAGGATGACCTCGGCACCGGAATCCAGCGCTGGACCGATCTGGTCGGGCCGGTCCACCTCGACCTCGATGAGCAGGTCGGGACGCGCGGCGCGCGCGCGACACACGAGTTCCAGGATGCGGGCGCCGAAGTCGCTCCCGTCCGCCGCGGCGAGATGGTTGTCCTTGACCATGACGCGGTCGAAGAGACCCAGGCGGTGGTTGTGTCCGCCGCCCACGCCAACGGCATACTTCTCGAGCATGCGGTACCCGGGCGTGGTCTTGCGGGTGTCGAGCAGCAGCGAAGGGGTGGCGCCCATCGCGTCGACGTGGCGACGGGTCCACGTGGCCACGCCGCACAGCCGCTGGATGAAGTTGAGGAGGGGCCGCTCGGCCTGGAGCAGCTCGGGCGCCGGACCCTCGATGACGCCGAGCACGTCACCGCGCGCGGCGCGCGCTCCGTCATGAAGGACGGCCCTGCCCGCGCAGGCCTTCCCGTAGGCGGCCAAGACCGGAGCGATTATGCCGAGGCCGGCGACGACCATGGGCCCGCGCGCGACCAGCCGGGCCGAGGCACGGTCGGACGTCGTGAGCAGGCCCGAGGTCGGATCGCCGACGCGCGTCGGACGGCGAAGCAGGCCGCCGCCTTCCAGGTCCTCCTCGTGGGCGAGCCCGGCGAGCCGCTCGAGCCATGCGGGATCGAGCTCCTCCCAGCGGAGGCGGCGGACGAGACGATGGGTGTGTCCGGGATCGCGCGGCACGGACTCACAGTAGGCCCCGGCGAGGACCGCGGGCAAGGTGGTTAATCGAAGAAGCGCCTGAACTTCTGCGCCCAGGATTCCGAGACCGGGGCGACGTCGTCGCCGCAGGCGTCCGCATAGGCCTGGAGGGACTTACGCTGCGCCTCGGTGAGATTCTTGGGCACGTCGACGTCGACGCGTACGAGCAGGTCGCCCGCGCCCGATCCGCGCAGGCGGGGCATGCCCTCGCCGCGCAGACGGAAGACCGTCCCGCCCTGCGTGCCGGACGGGACCTTGAGCAGGGCCCTGCCCTTGAGCTTCGGGACATGGATCTGGCCGCCGAGCGCGGCCACGGAGAACTTCACGGGGACGGCGCAGACGAGGTCGTCGCCGTCGCGTTCGAAGAGCTCGTGGTCGGCGACATGCACGACGACGTAGAGGTCGCCGGCGGCGGCGCCACGACGTCCGGCGGAGCCGTTGTCGGTCGAGCGCAGCTTGACGCCGGTGTCCACGCCGGGAGGGATGCGGACGTTGACGGAGGCCTCGGCCACCGTGCGCCCCTCACCGGAGCAGGCGCGGCACGGGCGGTCGATGGTCTCGCGCTGACCGTGGCAGGTCGGGCAAGTCTGCCGCATCTGAAAGAAGCCCTGGGAACGGACGACCTGGCCGTGACCCTTGCAGGTCGCGCACCGGACTTTCTTGGCGCCAGCCTCGGCGCCACTGCCGGAGCACCTGGCGCAGGCGACGTGACGGCGGTAGGGAATCTTGCGTTCGACGCCTTCGGCCGCCTCCTCCAGGGAGATGTGCACGTCCTGGCGCAGGTCTTCGCCGGAGTCGTCCTGCTCGCCGCCTCCGCCGCCGAAGATATCCCCGAATCCGCCGCTGAAGAACTGGTTGAAGATGTCGCGCGGATCGGCGCCCTGGAAGCCCCCGGACGAGGGGCCGGCCGCTTGGTCGAACGCGGCCTCACCATGCCGGTCGTACAGCCGGCGCTTGTCGGGGTCCGACAGCACCTCGTAGGCGCGCGACACCTTCTTGAACTTCTCCTCCGCCGCCTTGTCGCCGGGATTGCGGTCTGGATGGAACTCCATGGCCTTCTTGCGATAGGCCTTCTTGAGGTCGTCGGCCGAGGCGTCCCGGGTGACGCCGAGCAGGGCGTAGTAGTCCTCGGCCATAATCAGCGCGCGGGCCCGGAGGAGATGAAGACCGCGGCGGGCCGGACGACGCGGTCATGGAGGATCCATCCGGAGCGCACGACCCGGATCACGGCGCCCTCGGGCACGTCGACACTCGGCTCCTGGCCGACGGATTCGTGCCGGGAAGGATCGAAGGGCTGCCCGGCGGGGACGATCTCCACGAGCCCGTGCGAAGAAAGGATGGTCCGCAACTGCGTGACGGCCATCCGGAAGCCTTCGGCAACGGCACGTCCATCCGCCTGCGACGAAGCGGAGGCGAGGCCGAGTGAGAAGGCGTCGAGCGCGGGCAGGAGGTCCTCGATCAGGCCGGCCACGGCGTACCTGCGGAGATCGTCGCGCTCACGCTGATGACGACGCTGCAGGTTCTGCTGGTCGGCCGTGCTGCGGAGCAAGGTGTCGCGGAGGCGGAGCACCTCGCCCTCGAGCTCAGCGACGCGGAGCGGGAGGTCGGAGCCGGGCTCCGGGACGGGGGCGGAATCTGCGGAAGGTTCGGACATCGGAAGAATGCTCAGCGGGAGAGGAGGGATTCGGCGGCGCGCAGCACCTGCTCGCGTGCGCGGTCCACGGCGGCGTCGACGCCGACGCGGGCGGCGAGGCCGGTGAGCCGAGAGGTGAGGGGCTTCCAGACCTTGTCGCCGAGGCTGGCCGCGTCGACATCACGCGCCTCCAAGCTGATGTCCGCCTCGCGGTCGACGACGGTGCGGCGGCGGTCCGTGCCATCGCCGGCGATGACACGGACCCGACGGACATTGAGCGAGAGACGCTCGATGCGGAAGCGCGCCGGCTCCCGGACGTCGGTCCCGCCCGCCGACTCCCGGGGGGAGAAGGAGCGGATGAGGTCGCCGAGATTGTTGTCGTTTAGATAGTCCTCCTTGCCCACGACGACGAGTTCATCGACGTCTATCCTAAGCTCACGGATGACGCGCACGCCGTCGCCGGCGAAACTCACGGGATTGAAGTCGACCTTGAGCTCCCGGGCACTGAGCAGTGCGCGCTCCTGCCATCGAGAGGACCCTTCGACGCGGAGGCCACCGAAGCGCACGCGGCCGAGCAGGAGGTTGGTGTCGTTGGACTCGACCGACAGGGAGCAGCCGCTGCGGGAATGGAGGGCTGAGTCGAGGATCGGCGGCGCGAAACGCCCCGCCGCCCAGACCACCAGGACGCTCAGGAGCAGGGCGAAGACCGCCAGCCCGGCGACGAGCCCGAGCAGACGGCCGAGCACCCGGCCGGATCTGCGGTTCTGTGCGGTGGTGACCATGAACAAGGCGAATTGCGAGCAGTAGGCATGCCACGGCCGACGGTCAACGGCGTAGGGAAAATGAGAGCAAAAGCCCGTGAATCGCAGGTTCGCCAAAGAAAAAACCCGCCGCGCGTCGGGCAGAGCGGGTCCTTCTGTCACGCCTTGCGGGCGCAGGTCACTGGGGAGGCGGGATGGCGCCGCAGACGACCACGTCGCCGGCGTAGACGCGGGCGTAGTTCTGCTGATTGGGCACGATGCCGACCAAGATGGTCTTCTCCGTGTGACGCAGCACCGCGACGTCAATCAGCTTGCCCAGCTTGTCGATGCGCAGGCGGCTGTTGACGTCGGGCTTGTCGCCCGAGCAGACGAGCTCGATGAGCCCCTGCTCCTCGTTGACCGCGACCACGCGGGCCTGGGCGGCGTCTTCCGGAGGGACGGTGAGATCGACCGGGGCGGCGGGTTGGGCGTCCTTCTCCCAGGAGAACTTCTGCTCCTCGCCCGCGACGGCGGCCGATCCGGCAGGCTTGTTGGCACAGCCGACGACGAAGAGGGACACGGCGAGGATGAGCAGGAGGCGCTGCATGGCGGGGAATATGTCAAAATAGGGTCTTTTTCGGGCACCCCTAGTCAACCCCTTAATGCTTGCGAGGGGGCTGGCATGGAGGTTGTCTCGCGGGTCCTATGAGTCAGGAAGCCGCGAAACTGATGCTCGCGCTGCCCAAGGGCAGCCTCGAGGAGGCCACGATGCAGCTCTTCGCCAAGGCCGGCTTCCCGGTCGCCAAGAGCTCCCGGTCCTACCACCCCTCCTTCGACGACCCCTCCCTGGATGGTCGGTTCATCCGCGCCCAGGAAGTCGCCCGCTACGTGGAGCACGGCTTCTTCGACTGCGGCCTGACCGGCCAGGACTGGGTGCAGGAAAACGCCGCCGACGTCGTCCAGGTCTGCGAACTCATCTACAGCCGAGCCTCGTCCCAGAAATCCCGCTGGGTCCTCTGCGTCCCGGAGGCCTCCCCGGTCAGGACCGCCAAGGACCTCGCCGGGAAGCGCGTTGCCACCGAGCTGGTCGAGACGACCCGCCGTTGGTTCAAGTCCCAGGGCGTCGAGTGCGAGGTCGAATTCTCCTGGGGCGCCACCGAGGTCAAAGTGCCTGAACTGGCCGACGCCATCGTCGATATCACCGAGACGGGTTCGTCCATCAAGGCCAACAAGCTACGCATCGTGGCCCAGCTGCTGGAGACCACCACGGTGCTCGTGGCCAACAAGTCCGCCTGGGCCGACCCCGCCAAGCGCGCCAAGATCGAGCAGGTCGTCCTGATGCTGCAGGGCGCGCTCGCCGCCCAGAACATGGTCGGACTGAAATTCAACCTGCCCAAGGAGCGCCTCGAGGCCGTGGCCGGCAAGCTGCCCGCGCTGCGTAACCCGACCATCTCCCAGCTGAGCAATCCCGAGTGGATCGCGGTCGAGACCATCATCGACGCGCGTCAGGCGCGTGAGTTTATCCCGACCCTCAAGGCGGCCGGCGCTGAGGGCATCGTGGAATACCCCATCAACAAGCTGGTCTACTGACGGCCCCATGGGCGACTCCGTCCGCATCGGACTCATCCAGCTCACCGCCGAGGACACCCCAGCGGCCAACGTCCGTAAGACCCTGCCGCGCATCGAGGAGGCCGCCGCCAAGGGCGCGCGCATCATCGGGCTGCAGGAGATGTTCACGACGAAGTACTTCTGCATCGAGCAGGATCCGCGTCACTTCGCCATGGCCGAGCCGGTCGAGACCGGACCCTCCGTGACCGAACTGGCCAAGGCGGCACGCCGTCTCGGCGTCGTCATTATCGCCCCGCTCTTCGAGGCCCGCGGCAGCGAGGTCTACCACAACACCGCGGCGGTCATCGACGCTGACGGCACGGTGCTCGGCAAGTACCGCAAGATGCACATCCCGCAGGACCCTGGCTTCGAGGAGAAGTTCTACTTCACGCCCGGCGACTTGGGCTTCCGCTCGTGGCGCACGGCGCACGGCGACATCGGCGTGCTCATCTGCTGGGATCAGTGGTACCCGGAGGCCGCGCGGCTCACCGCGCTGGCCGGCGCACAGATCCTCTTCTACCCCACCGCAATCGGGTGGCTGCCGGAGGAGAAGGCCTCGCTCGGCCGCGCCCAGCACAAGGCCTGGGAGACGGTCCAACGCGGCCACGGCGTGGCGAACGGCTGCCACGTTGCCGCGACGAACCGCGTGGGCCGCGAGGGCCGCACGGAATTCTGGGGCCAGAGCTTCGTCTCCGACCCCTACGGCGAGATCATCGCCAAGGCCTCTCCCGACAGGGAGGAGGTGCTGCTTGCGGACTGCGACCTGGCCCGCCAGCGGGAGTTCCGCCGCATCTGGCCGTTCTTCCGCGACCGGCGCATCGACGCTTTCGGCGACCTGACGCGCCGGCTGCGCGACTGAGCGATGGCGTCGCCGCGCGAACTCGGCTTCCGGATGCCCGCGGAGTGGGAGCCGCAGGCCTGCACCTGGCTGTCCTGGCCGTCGAACCGCGCGCTCTGGCCCGGCCACTACGACCTGATCCCCGCCAAGTTCGCGGAGTTCGCCGCCGCAATCTCACGCTTCCAGCCGGTGCGCATCAACGCCGCGGACGCGCTCCGCGAGGAGGCTGAACGGGAGCTGCGCGCGGCCAAGGCCGACCTCTCCGTGATCGAGCTGACCGACATCCCGACGGACGACGTCTGGTGCCGCGACCACGGCCCGATCTTCGTGAAGAACGACCGCACGGGCGAAGTCGCGCTCACCGACTGGGAGTTCCACGGCTGGGGCGGCAAGTTCGAGGCATCGCTCGACAACCGGGTGCCGGGACGCGTGGCTTCTCGCTTGGGCCTGCGCCATTTCGCCTATCCGTTCGAACTCGAAGGTGGCAGTATCGAGGTCTCGGGCGACGGGCTGCTGCTCACCACGGAGGCGGTGCAGAACAACCCCAACCGGGCGGAAGGTCGCGACGACGCGGCCTTCCACGCCGCGCTGCGCGAGGGCCTGGCGACCGACGAGCTCCTCTGGATCGGCGAAGGGCTGGCCCATGACGACACGGACGGGCACATCGACAACCTCGCCCGCTTCGTCGCACCCCGCGCGGTGCTCACGGTCACGGAATCCGACGCGACGTCCCCGAACCACGCGCCGATGCGCGAGAACCTCCGCCGTCTGCGCGAGATGCGCCCGGACGGCCGACCGCTCGAGGTGCTGGAACTCCCCCTACCCCGCCCGATCCATCTCGCGGGACGCGACCTGCCGCCGAGCCACGCGAACTTCCTCATCGTCAACGGAGGCGTGCTCGTGCCGACGTACGGTCAGGACACCGACGCAACGGCGCTGGGCGTGATCGGCGAATGCTTCCCGGGGCGCAAAGCCGTGGGCATCGACTGCCGTGCGCTGCTGATCGAAGGAGGCGCGCTGCACTGCCTCAGCCAGCAGCAGCCAGCCTGACTCAGCGGCCGGACTCGGGCTTCGGGCGCTGACGCGCGACCTTCTTGTCGGAAAGCCAGGTGGCGCGCGGGCTGACGAAGGCGGCGGCTCGGCGGCGGGTGTGACGCGACCTAATGGTCATGCGCCGTGGTTGGGCGGACCGGTCGTCCGTGGCGAACGGATTCAGCGCCCCTTGCCGACCTTGTCGGCGCACCCGCAGCCGCCGGCGCAACTTCCGTCCCGCCGACGCCGGGCCGCGGCGATCCACCGCCGGACGAGCCAGCCGAAGGCCGCGCCGACGCAGGCGGAGACGATGACGGCCTCGACGTTCATGCGGGCGGGGCAAACCGGATCACGGCCTGGTAGACACCCGTTGCGGCGAGCCAGGCGAGCACGGTCATGGTGGCGAAGGATGCGAAGGCCCACTTCCATCCGCCAGTCTCCTGGGCGAGGGTGGCCACGGTCGCGCCGCACTGGGAGCAGAGCGCGAAGAAGACCATGAGGGCGAGCACGGCCGCGAGGGAGAAGATCGGTGAGCCGGCGCGGGGACCTTCCTGCCAGCGGGCGGACTGCATGGCGGTACGCAGCTGCCCGCTGTCAGCCTCGGCACCCTCGCCGAGCGAATAGGTGACTCCGAGCGTCGAGACGATCACCTCGCGCGCGGGGAAGCTGGCCAGCACCCCGACGGTGATCTTCCAGTCGAAGCCGCAGGGGTCGAAGACCGGCTGCACGGCCTTGCCGAACCGCCCCATCCAGGACTGCTCGACGTAGGCGGCCTGCACGCGCCGCTCCAAAGCCTCGCCAGTCAGCGAGGGTTCGGCGGTCCGGGCGCGGTCCGCCACGGCGGGGTCGCGCGGAAAGTAGGAGAGGGCCCAGACGATGACGGTGATGGCGAAGATGACCGTGCCGGCCTTGGAGACGAACTCAGCCGCGTTCTGCCACATGCGCCAGAGGACGTCGCGCGGCTTGGGCAGCTGGTAGCGCGGCAGCTCGAGGACGAAGGGCTGGGGGCGCACGCGCAGGACGAAGCGGGTGAGGATGAACGCTACGGGCACCGCGAAGAGCAGCCCGACGCAATGCATGCCCACCATCGCGGCCGACTCCCAGCCAGAACCATAGACCGGACCGATGAACGCCGAGCACATGAGGGCGTACACAGGGAAGCGCGCCGAGCAGCTCATGAACGGGACGGCGAAGGCGGTGGCGAGGCGGGCCTTGGGGTCCTCGATGGTGCGCGTGGAGAGCAGCCCCGGAATGGCGCAGGCGAAGCCGGAGAGCAGCGGCACGAAGCTCTTGCCGCTGAGTCCACACCAGCTGAAAAGGCGGTCCATGATGAACGCCGCGCGCGCCATGTAGCCGCTGTCCTCCAAGATACCGACGAAGAGGAACAGGATGAGAATCTGCGGAAGGAACGAAAGGAACGCGCCGACGCCGCTGATGACGCCGTCCGCAACGAGGCTTTGCAGCATGGGGGTGGCGGCGAACTTCGGCGCGATGTAGCCCCGGAGGAGGTCGACGCCGTCCTGGATCCAGCCCATGGGGAACTTCGCGAGCCAGAAGACGGAGGCGAAGAGCCCGAGCATGATGGCGGCGAAGAGCACGGGGCCCAGAAGGCGGTGCAAGAGCAGGCGGTCGACGGCGGCGGAGGCGCTCCGCGCGGCTCCACCTTCCTCGACGACGCCCTCGAGCAGGACCCTGAGGTGGGCGTAATGCGCGAGAGGCTCGGCCGCGAAGGGATTGTAGCCGCCGCGACGCACCTTGTCGCGGGCCGAGCGGAGGACGAGGTCGCGACGGGGGCCGGTCCAGCCGAAGCGTACGGCGGTGGAGCCCGCGGCGTCGAAGAGCGTGCGCTGCGCCTCGGCGGCGGTGGGCTCGACGCCGAGGTCGGACCGCAGGGCCGCGGTCACTTCGTCCAAGGCCGCGGCGACGGGCGCGGGCCAGGTGGCGCGGACGGCGAGACGGCGGTCGGCGAGCGCCTGGGCGATGGCGCGGCGCACTTCGGACACGCCCTCGCCCTTCCAGGCAGAGGCCAGTACGACGGGCACGCCGCCGAGACGGCGCGAGAGGAGCCCGACGTCGATGCGCAGGCCCTGCTCACGCGCGACGTCAGCCTGGTTGAGCACGACGGCCATGGGCACGCCGAGCTCGGCCACCTGGGAGGCGAGGAAGAGGTTGCGCAGGAGATTGGTGGCGTCGACGACGAGCAGGACGGCGTCGGGACGGCGGTCGCCGGAGATGCGGCCCGTGAGGGCGTCCACCACGACCTGCTCGTCGGGCGAGGCGGCGGCCAGCGAGTAGAGTCCGGGCAGGTCGACGAGTTCGACCCGGCCGGCCGGTCCGAGGTCGCATTGGCCCGACTTCCTGGCGACGGTCACGCCGGGATAGTTGCCGACGCGCTGACGCAGGCCCGTGAGCGCGTTGAAGAGGGTGGACTTGCCAGTGTTGGGATTGCCGACGAGCGCCACCAACGGTTCGGGTTCGGGGCTCACGGCGTGCCGCGGGGTCGCTGGACGGGACAGTCGGCCGCGACGTCCACGAGCAGGCTCTCCGCCTCGGCCTTGCGGAGGCTGATCACCTGGCCGCCGAACTCGATGGCCACCGGGTCCCCCAGCGGAGCCCGACGCACCAGCTTCAGAGTCATCCCAGGAAGCAGACCCAAGGCCATCAGACGCTGGTCCACCTCGCGCTCGGGATTGAGGTGGGCCAACTTCCCGAACTGGCCGGGCTGAAGCTGTGAAACAGGGGTCACGCTAATTGAGAATGAGTCTCAAAAGTAGGGGGACGGAGGGATTTGTCAATGTCGGCCTGTTTTTAATGCATTGCCCGAATGAGGCCTGAAAACGACCCTGCCAGCGGTGTCCCGCCCCGCCCCACTGCCTGATCCGGTCCCGCACGTCCTGGAAATCGTCCCGGAAGGAGGCATCGGCGGTCATCCCAAGGGCCTAAACAATCTCTTCTACGCGGAGATGTGGGAGCGCTTCTCCTACTACGGCATGCGGGCGCTGCTGCTGCTCTTCATGTTGGAGCCGGCGACCAAGGGCGGGATGGGGTGGGATCAGACGCACGCGACGACGGTCTACGGCAACTACACGATGCTCAGCTACATGCTGTGCATCCTGGGCGGATTCGTCGCCGACAACTTCCTGGGCGCCCGCCGGGCGGTGCTCATCGGCGGCGCGGTCATCACGCTGGGGCACTTCACGCTCGTGATGCCCGGGACGACGACCTTCTACGCGGGGCTCTCGCTGGTGGCGGCGGGCACGGGGCTGCTCAAGCCCAGCATCAGCACGCTGGTCGGCGGGCTTTACGCGCCGGGCGACCATCGCCGGGACGCCGGGTTCTCGCTCTTCTACATGGGGATCAACCTCGGAGCCTTCGCCGCTCCGTTGATCACGGGCTGGCTGGCCCAAGGCGAGACGTTTCGAGGCTGGCTGGCCGCCGCCGGCATCGACCCGGCTTCCTCCTGGCACTGGGGCTTCGGCGCCGCGGGCGTCGGCATGACGTTCGGAATGCTGATCTACGTGCGTCGGCTCAGCTGGCTCGGCCGAGTTGGCTCGCCGCCGTCGCACGGTCACCGCCCGTGGGGCCGGCTGGCGGCCGTCGCAGCCGGTACGGCGTCGCTCGGACTCACGCTCTCCTTCGCTTCCTCGGCGCGATGGATTATGCCCGCGCTCTGCGTGCTGCCCGTGGTGGGCGCGGTCTGGCTCGGCGTCATCCGGAAGGACGGCGAGAGCCGACGGCTGGCGGCGGTTCTCATCTTCTTCCTGGCCGCGACGCTCTTCTGGGCGATCTTCGAGCAGGCGGGTTCGACGCTCACGCTCTTCGCCGAAAAACTCACGCACAACGAAGCCTTCGGCGAACCGTTCCCCTCCGCCTGGTGGCAGTCGGTGAACGCGCTCATGGTGATGGCGCTCGCACCCGCCTTCGCCTGGGGCTGGATGCGCCTCGGCCACTCCCAGCCCTCGGTACCGGTGAAGTTCGGACTCGGCCTGCTCTTCCTCGGACTGTCCTTCGCGCTCATGGTGCCCGCGGCCTCCGCAACGGCCGCGGGCAAAGTCGGGCCCGAATGGCTGCTGAGCGTCTACCTGCTGCAGACGGTCGGGGAGATGTGCCTGAGTCCGGTGGGGCTCAGCACGATGACGAAGCTGGCGCCGGCCCGTCTGACCTCGATGATCCTGGGGGTGTGGTTCCTGGCTACGGCGATCGGCAGCAAGCTCGCGGGCTCGCTCGCCGCCGAATTCACCGCGCAAGATCCGGCGGCCATGAGCGCCTTCTTCCTAGAACAGACCTGGGCGGTCGCCGCCGTCGCCGCCGCGCTGTTCGTCCTCACCCCCTGGATCCGGCGGCTTATGGAGGCGCGCTGACATGCGCGTCTTCGGCCGATCGGAGACGGAACGGCCGGGGCCCGGCGTGCCGACGGTGGTGACGATGGTCATCACGCTCTACATGCTGGGCTGGCTCGCCCATTGCGCGGCATTCGAGCTCAACTCCGCGACGGTCACGGGGCAAATCGTCGACCACGAGGTGTTGCGGCACCGACGGCGCGGCGTCCAGCGCGAGAACACGGTGGTGACGGTGCGCTACGTGGACGCCGAAGGCCACCAGCACGAGGTGCGCGAGGATTTCTACGGGCAGGTGCCGCCGAACGGCCGCATCGCGGTGCGCTACGCGAAGCACCGCCCGCAGGACGGGAGGCTGGAAGGGTTCTGGCCGGTCTGGGGCCTGTGGAGCTTTGCAGCGGGGACGCTGCTGCTCTTCGCAGGGCTCATGAAGGTGGCGCTCGCAAAGCGCGGGCTGGACTGGGACGGGCGCCCGAAAGCCGGGACACAGTGAGCGGTCTCAGCCGAGGTCGGCCTGCACGACCACGGAGACGGGACAGTGGTCGGAGCCCCTGACGCGGTCATGAATCTCCGGCGCCGACCACTTTAGGCCGTCGGAAGCGAGGCAGTAGTCGAGACGCCACCCGATGTTGCGCTCGCGGATGCCGGGACGGAAGCTCCACCAGCTGTAGCGTCGCGCGAGATCGGGATGGGCGGAACGGAAGGTGTCGGTGAAGCCATGGTCGTCGAGCAGGACGCCGAAGGACTCCCGCTCCTCGTCGGTGAAGCCGGCGTTGCGACGGTTGGAATCGGGGTTCGCCAGGTCAATCTCCCGGTGCGCGACGTTGAGGTCGCCGCAGACGAGCACGGGCTTGGTCTTGGCCAGGCGCGCCAGATGGCGGCGGAAATCGGCATCCCACTCCAGACGGTAGTCGAGACGCTCCAGCTCGCGCTGCGAATTCGGGACGTACGCACTGACGACATAGAGTCCCGGGAACTCAGCGGTCACGACGCGTCCTTCGGCGGGATGGTCGCCGGGGAAGTCGACCTTCACGGAGAGGGGCGGACGTTTCGAGAGGACGGCCGTGCCGGAGTAGCCCTTCTTCCCGGCCTCATGCCAGAACTGATGGGTGAACGGAAGTCCCAGCGCCGAAGCCACCGCGGTCTCGCACTTGGTCTCTTGGAGGCAGAGGACGTCCGGATCGGCCTGCGCGATGAAATCGGCCAGGCCCTTGCCGAGCGCGGACCGGACGCCATTGACGTTCCATGAGAAGACCTTGGCTCCGCTCATCGCGCCGGAGCGGTCGCGGGCTTGAAAAGCCCATCCATGCGTCGCTTGAGGTCGGCATCCTTGGCCGACTGATCGGCGGATTCCGACGGCGCGGGCGTCACAGGGGCGGAAGGAGAAACGGGAGCGGAAGGCGCGGCGGACGGCGGGGAAGGCGGAGTGACGGGCTCCTCCTTGTTGCGTCCGTAAAGGGCGTCGAGCTTCTGCTGCATCGTGAGCGGGCCCCTGGGCTTCGCAGGCGCGGTCAGGACGGCCGCCGCGACGGGGGCCGGGGCGGGAGCCGCGGCGGCGGGGTCGGCGGACGCAGGCGCGGCCGACGTCGCGCCGGAGGCGCGCGCAATGAGTTCACGGGCCTTCTTCCGGACGAGGCCGTCGAAGTCGGTGAACTTGGCGTGCAAGGTGAACTTGCGCCCCTGGGCGCGCAGTTCGAGCGTACCGTCGGGCTGCACGCCGGAAAGCTGCAGGGTCGTGCCGGAGGCGATGCGCATCTCCTCGGTCTTCTTTCCATCCTCGCTGAAAGTGATCACCGAAGGGACCACGGCCTGGACCTCGGCCGGCCAGAAGGCGGGCCGTCCGGCGACCTGGGCGTATTCAATCGGCGCGTCCGGGGCAGGCGTCACCGGAGGCGGGACGGAGACGCCGGGCGTGGGCGCGGCCGACCTGCCATCGGCGACGGGCGCGCTGACCGGCGCCGGGGGGGGCACGAACTCTGGCTCCTCGACGACGGGCGGATGGGCGTCGACGAGGGTGGTCACGCCGGCGGGGGCGTTGGTGACGACGATGGAGAAGGTGGGCTGCAGGAGCAGCACCGCGGCGGCGCCGGCAACGCCGCCGACGAGGAAGGCGGCGAGGAGACGGATGAAGGAGAGCATGTTTAGGAGCCGGCCTTGATTTCGATGACGTCGTGCGGCGCGGCCTCGCGCTGGCCGGCGGGCGTGACGCGGATGTAGCGGGCATTGCGCCGATGCTCGGCGAGATTGCGCGCGCCGAGGTAGCCGAGGCCGCTCTGGACGCCTCCGGCGAGGCTGGCGAGCACCTGGTCCACCGAACCAGAGACCTCCTTGAGGGCCTCGATACCCTCGGCGGCCACCTTGTTGAACTTGCCGCTGGCGCTGTGCCCGTAACGAGCCGCGGAGCCCTTGCGCATGGCTTCGAGCGAGCCCATGCCGCGGTACTCCTTGTAAGTCTTGCCGTTGATCTCCATCAGCTTGCCGGGCGCCTCGCGGCTGCCGGCGAGCAGGCCGCCGAGGATGACCGCGTCGGCGAGCGTGAGCGCCTTCACCATGTCGCCGCTCTTGGTGACGCCCCCGTCGGCAATCACGCGCACGCCCTTGCGGGCCACAGCGCGGGAGGCGACGTAGAGCGCGGTGAGCTGCGGGATACCGACGCCGGCGACGATGCGCGTGGTGCAGATGGAGCCGGGGCCCTGGCCGACCTTGACCGCGTCGGCGCCGGCCGCGGCGAGGAACTCCACGCCCTCGGCACTGGTGACGTTGCCGGCGACGAGGGTCAGGCCCCGGTGGGCCTTGCGCAGGATGCGGACGGCATCGCCGACGCCCTTGGTGTGACCGTGCGCGGTGGAGACGGCCACGGCGTCCACGCCCTCCTCGATGAGGGCGCCGACGTGGCGGAGGAGACGCGCCCGGTCGATGTCGCCGTCGGCGTCGCGCGAGACGGAGACCGCAGCGCCCACGCGGAGGCGGAAGTCGGCGTCACGGGTCGGACGCACGTGCGCGCGTGACTCTTCGGAGATGCGCTCGATGTCGCTGAGGGTGAAGAGCCCACGGAGGCGGTTGCGGGCGTCGACGACCAGGAGCTTGTTCTGCCCGACGTTCTCGGAGAACAGCTGGTCGGCGGTGGCGATTGGATCCTTGCCGAGGTCTTTCTCCATGACGGAGAACACGCGGTCGCGGGGAATCATGACCGCGGCCACCTTGCGCTCCCGGTGACGCTCCTTGACCGCGCTGCCGGGCAGCAGGCCGGCGAGCTGGCCGTCCGGCGAGGTGACGGGGAAGGTGCTGAAGGCGAGGCCGTCGCGCTCGATACGGGCGAGGACGTCGCCGATGCGGTCTTCGGGCGAGACGACGGCGGGCTCGGCGATCATGCCGTGGATGTGGTTCTTGACGCGGCGCACCTCGGCGACCTGGTCGGGTTCCGACATGTTGTAGTGCAGGAGGCCGAGCCCGCCGTTGAGGGCCATGGCGATCGCCATGCGGTGCTCGGTCACGGTGTCCATGTCCGACGAGACCACGGGCAGGGAGAGCGGAAGGGACTCGGAAAGCGAGGTGTCGAGACGGGTCATCCGCGGCAGGACCTCGGAGTAACGGGTGGCCAGGGAGACGTCGTCGTAAGTCAGGCCCAGGCCGGCGTTAGCGAGGAAGAACGCGTCGGCTGGCAGGTAGAAGCGTTCGTCGAGGGAAACGCGGCCCTTGGTTTTAGCGGAGGCCATGGAAGGTCGGTTTCCCCCAAGGGTGTTAGGGAGCGGGCTCTGGCGAGGCAATTTGTTTTTGCGGAAAAGACCGGATTGCGTGACTTTGGACGGGATGCGCGGGGGAAACTACGAATTCCGGAGAATCCGTCGACGATTCCGCAAGGCTTTCGTCACGGGCTCCGGTACGGTCGACGCGGTCGACCGCGTGGTAATCCGCACGGAGACGCAAGGGCGCGTCGGCTTCGGCGAGGTCGCACCCTGGCCGGGCTTCCCGACAGAATCGGCCGACGAGGCTGCCGAGGCGCTGCGTTCGGCGCAGGGTGACCTTGCCCGCCTGACGGCGAAGGTCTCCTCGCGTCACATGCCCGCGCTGGCCGCCGCGCTCTCCTCCTGCCGTCACTGGCGGGAAATCGCATCATTCACGGGCGCCCTCGAGTGCGCGGGCCTGGTCGCCGGCGGCGAGGGCGTGCATGAGAGGGCGGCGCGGGGGCATCGCACGCTGAAGATGAAGATCGGCCCAAGCGACGGGACAAACCTCGCGCGTGAGGCGCTCGACCGGTTCCCGGGCGTCCTGAGGCTTGACGCCAACGGCTCGCTGGACCTTGCGGCCGCGCGTCTCTGGACGGAATACGCGCGCTCCGAGATGCGCGTCGAATTTCTGGAACAGCCGCTCCCGGTCGGCCACGCGGGCTACGCGTCGCTCGGCTGCGAGAAGGTCGCGCTGGACGAATCGTTCACGACCCCGGACGGACCCGCATGGGCGGGACCGGCAGTGGTGAAGCCCTCCCTGGCGGGCGACTGGGACGCCTTCCTCACCTGGCGTGGGACGCGCACGGCCCCGGTCGTCTACTCTTCGTGCTTTGAGACGGCGATCGGCAGGCAGGCGGGCCTCTGGCTCGCTTCGCTTGACCCCGCTCCTCTCGCGGTCGGGTTCGACACGCTGGGAAGGTTCGAACTGGACGGACGGGATCGGCACGAAGGCGGACCCTTCGCACGCGGCCTGAGCGGCCTCGACTGGGAGAGGTTCTGGAAGGAGCTGGCATGAGCGCGGTCGCGGTATTCCACGCGGACCACGCCGAACACCTGCGTGATACCCTGCGGGCGCATGACGCAGGACTGCCGACGTTTCTCGGCAATCCGCACTGGGGGAGGTCGGAACTCGAGGAAGCCGCGAGGCAGATTCCGCGCGGCACGCTCATCCGGGGCTCGGACCTAGAGCCGCGCGGCCTCGGAGCCTGCGACTGGCCGACGGGCTGGCGCTCACGCCTACTGATCCCGACCGGCGGCACCGGCGGCAAGGTGAAGTTCGTGGTCCATTCTCCGGTGACGCTGCGTGCCGCGGCGCTCGCACTCCGCGACCGCCTCGCCGCGAGGGGGCTCGCGCCCGTGCTGCATGGGATCACCTGCACGCCGCCCTGGCACGTGAGCGGACTGATGCCGGCGATCCGCGCCAGGGTCACGGGCGGCACACACGCGGTCGTGGACGGACGCTTCGATCCGGAACGGGCGCTGCCCCCGGTCGCGCTTCCGTCGGGCGGCACGAAGGTCGTCTCGCTCGTGCCGGCGCAGCTCTCGCGCCTGCTCGCGCGCGCGGACGGCGAAGGCTGGCTGCGCGGCTTCGACGTCATCCTGCTCGGGGGCTCGTCGGTCCCAGCATCTCTGCTCGGCGAGATCCGCTCGCGGCGGCTGCCCGTGTTCCTGACGTACGGCTCGACCGAAACCGCGGCGGCCTGCGCGCTCTGCCCGCCGGAACGGCTCTGGTCGGGCGAGGACGTGCGGGGGACGCCCCTGCCCGGCACGAGACTCGCGACCGACGCGCAGGGCGTGGTGACCGTCGACTCTCCCGCGCTCGGTCTCGGCGTCTGGCCCGACGGCCCGCTGGGCCGGCCCTGGCTAAGCGGCGACCGGGGCGAAGTCGACGCGAACGGCGACGTGAAGATCCTGGGCCGGGCCGACCGCGTGATCGTCACCGGCGGCGAGAAGGTCGATCCGGCCCGCGTCGAACGCGCGCTGCTGGACACGGGCCTGGTCAGGGAGGCGCTCGTGATCGGCGTCGCCGACGGACGCTGGGGCGAAGTCGTGACCGCCTGCGTCATCGCCTCCCGCGACGCCGAGCCCGCGCTCCGGACGGCCTGCGAGGCGCTCGAGCCCGCGGCGCGCCCGCGGCGCTACGTCTTCATGCCTAGCCTCCCGACGGACGCCAGCGGCAAGCCGGACCGGGCGGCGATCGCCAGGCTGGCCGTCTAAGTGCGGACGGCCTTCCAGACGCGCAGGCAGGTCTCGACCAGCGCGGGGAACTCCGCGAGCGGTACCTGGCTGGGTCCATCAGACAACGCCTGGGACGGATCGGGATGCGTCTCCATGAAGAGACCGTCGGCGCCTGCGGCCAGGGCGGCCTTGGCGAGCACGGGCACGAACTCGCGCTGACCGCCCGAGGATCCGCCAGCCGCACCGGGCAGCTGCACCGCGTGCGTGGCGTCCATCACAGTCGGATGTCCGAAGGCGGACATGATTCGGAAGGAGCGCATGTCGACGACGAGATTCTGGTAGCCGAAGGTCGTGCCGCGGTCTGTCTGCCAAATCTCGGTCGCGCCGGCGCCCTCCAGCTTATCCACGACGAAGCGCATCTCCTGAGGCGAGAGGAACTGTCCCTTCTTCACGTTGACGATCCGGCCCGTGCGCGCGGCGGCGACCAGCAGGTCCGTCTGGCGGCACATGAAGGCGGGGATCTGCAGAGCGTCGACCGCCTTGCCGACGGGCTCGCACTGCTCGGGACCATGCACGTCGGTGAGGGTCGGGAACCGGTAGTCCTTCTTCACGAGCCGGAGCAGCTCGAGGCCGGCCTCCATGCCCGGACCGCGCACGCCGGCAAGCGACGTACGGTTGGCCTTGTCGTAGGAGCCCTTGAAGACGACGTTGAGCTCAGGCAGCCGGTCGGCGAGGGCGCGCAGCTCCTGAGCGACGGCGCGGCAGTTGGCCTCGTTCTCAAGCGAGCAGGGACCGGCGATGAGCAGCAGGCGGCGCTTGTCGTGCAGCATGCGCCCAGACTGCGAAGCCCCGGGGCGGAGAGCGAGCCGGAATCGGGTCAGCGGCCCAGCCAGCCGAGCACTTCGCCGAGCGGCCGGGCGTTGAGCACGTCGGCCGCCGTGAGCCAGCCCTTGCGGGCGATCCGCACGCCGTAGTCCGTGAATCCGAGCTGGCCAGCGGCATGGGCGTCGGGATTGATGGCGCAGAGGACGCCCTTCTCCGCCGCTCGCCGCCACCACCGCCAGTCCATATCGAGGCGCCAGGGGTTCGCGTTGAGCTCGATGCAGGTGTCGTTGGCCGCGCAGGCGTCGATGATCCGCGGGATGTCGGCGTCGTAAGGCTCGCGGCGGTTGATGAGGCGCCCGGTGAGGTGGCCGATCATGTCGACGTGCTCGTTCTCGACCGCGCGGATGATGCGCGCTGTCTGGGCTTCGGCGTCGAGCGTGAAAAGGCTGTGGACGGAGGCCACGACGAAGTCCAGGCCGGCTAGGACATCGTCGGAGAAATCGAGCAAGCCGTCGCGGAGGATGTCAACCTCGCTGCCGGCGAGCACGCGCACACGGAACCTGCCCGAAGCGTTGAGCTTCCCGACCGCCTTCACCTGAGCGGCGAGCCGCGCCTCGTCGAGGCCGCCCGCCTGCTGGCTCGACTTCGAGTGGTCGGAAATCCCGAGGTATTCCCAGCCGAAGGCCTCGGCCGCCTCGGCCATGCGCTCGAGCGTGTCGTCGCCGTCCGATTCGGTGGTGTGGACGTGGAAGACGCCGCGAAGCTGCTCAGGGCGGATAAGGTCGGGTAGCGAGCCCTGCTCGGCAGCCTCGACCTCGCCGGAGCCCTCGCGCAGTTCGGGGGGGATCCAGGGCAGCCCGAGGGCGCGGAAGACTTCCTCCTCGCTGGCCGCGCCGGGGGCGGGCGCGGTCCCGTCGACCGACTTGAAGCCCCACTCGCTCATGCTCAGCCCGCGTCCGAGCGCACGGTGACGCATCGCGACGTTGTGATCCTTGGAGCCGGTGAAGTGATGCAGCGCAAAGAAGAACTGCTCCGCGGGCACGACGCGGAGGTCGGCCTGGAGGCCGCTCTCAAAGCGCACGCTGGACTTGGTCTCCCCGTGGGCGGTCACTTCCTTGACGCCGGGACGGGTGACGAACCACTCCATCACCGGACCGGGCTGCTCCGCGGCGACTAGGAAGTCGAGGTCGCCCACGGTCTCGCGGTTACGGCGGAGCGAGCCAGCGGCCTCCGCGTGTTCGACCTGAGGGAGCGCCCGCAGACCGGAAAGGATCGGGCCCGCGACCTCCGCGGCCTGATACCAGCGGTGACGCTTGGCGTAGGCGACGCGGTTCCTGATGCCGTCGAGAATCTTGGCCTGGGTCTTGGCCCCGAAGCCCTTCAGCTCGGCGACGGCACCCGAATCGCAGACCTCCTTGAGCTTCGCGACGTCCTCGACGCCGAGCTCCTTCCAGAGAGAGCGCACCTTCTTCGGGCCGAGGCCGGGAATCTGGAGGACCTCGAGGAGACCGCCGGGGATTGAGGCCTTGAGCTTGCGGTGGAAGGGCAGCTCGCCCTTCCGGCGGAGCTCGGTGACCTTCTCGACGAGAGCCTCGCCGAATCCAGGCAGGTCGCCGAGCCGGCCTTCGGCGATGAGCGTGTCGAGGTCCTCCGGCAGGCTCTCGAGCGCACGGGCACCGGCGGAGTAGGCGCGGATTTTGAACGGGTTCTCCCCCGTGAGTTCGAGCAGCGTGGCGATCTCATCGAGGACCGCGGCGATGTCCTTGGGCTCCATCACGGCCGCCGCGCCTTCTCGGCGAGATAGATCGCTTCCAGTGCGGCAAAGTCCGCCTCACGGGAGCCGCTCTCGATTACATGCGCGTATTCGCCGGCGTGCCGCAGCTCCTCCTCCGCCGCCAGGACGCGTCGCTCAATCTCATCGGCGGCGTCGGTGCCGCGCACAGTGAGCCGGCGACGGAGCTCGGTCCGGTCGCTCACGCGGATGAAGACGGTGACGAGCGCGGCGGCGAGGCGCGGGTCAGCCGCGCCCTTGGTCCGGATGGTGGCGGCGCCTTGGACGTCGACGTTGAGCAGGGCGTCACGACCGGCGGCGAGATGCGTCGCCACGTCGGCGGCGCGCGGGCCGTAGAGATTGCCGTGGACGAGCGCGTGCTCGAGGAAGACGCCGGCCTTGACCTGCGCCTCGAATTCAGGGCGGCCGAGGAAATGGTAGTCGAGGCCGTCCCGCTCGCCGGCGCGGGGCGCGCGGGTCGTGCAGGTGACGACGCGGCGGATGGCCTCCGGATGGGCCCGGGTCAGCCGGTCACAGAGGGTGGTCTTGCCGCTGCCCGCGGGACCGGAGACAACAATCAGTAGCGGACGGCTCACGCGAGGGCCGAGGCAGCGCAGGCGACGCCGAGCAGGATCAGGAATCCTCCGGCCGAGCGCCGGCGGAAGGATTCCGCCAGCACCCAGTCGCAATGACGGACAAAGGCGGGCGGCGAGGAAGCCCACCAGAGGCCGAAGACGACGAGGAAGCCGTAGCTGACCGAGGCAGCGAGCAGGCTATCCGGGAGGCGTCCGAAGCCTGCGTCCAAGACGTGGCGGGCGAGGAACATCATGGCCACGCCCAGCGCCCGGACCGGAAGGAGGTCGGGCATCGTGATCAGCGTGGCCAGACTGCAGACGACGAACCCGATGGCGACGGGCTCGCGCGGCAGGCCGGCCAGATCGGGGTCCGGCAGGTTCAGCAGCCACCAGCCGAACCACGCCGTCACCGTGAAGGTAAGGACGAGCGCGGCGGGGCGCGAACGCCGGAACGTCCTCAGCGGGGCGGCGTCGGAAAAAACGAACCATCCCGAAAGGAGAAGGAAGGCGGCGAGCGCGGCGTAGGCCTGGGCGAGGGTCACGTTGCGAAATTAGGACGGAGGGCGAGGGCGAAGCAACAAGGAGGTTGGGTCAGCGTGCGCGGAGACGGGCGGCCGCCCAGGCGGCGTGCTCCGCAACGACGGGATCCGGGTCGGCGAGCAGGGACTCGACGGCCGGCAGGTCCTCGGCGCCGCCGACGTTACCGAGCACGGTGAGCGCGTTGCGCCGCCAGCGGGCGAGGCCCAGCCGCCGCACAGGCGTGCCCCGGAAATGGGCGAGGAAGGACTCCTCGGTCCAGCGGAGCGTGTCGCGGAGCGGAGGATGGGGCCGGGCGGCAAAGCGTTCCTCCCGGGTGCGTCGCGCCCAGCGGTTCCAAGGACACACGTCGAGGCAGTCGTCGCAGCCGAACACGCGGTCGCCGAGGGCCTCGCGGAACTCCTCGGGGATTGCGCCGCGATGCTCGATGGTGAGGTAGGCGAGGCAACGGCGCGCATCCAGACGGTAGGGCGCGACGATGGCGCGGGTCGGGCAGGCGGTGATGCAGCGGGTGCAGGTGCCGCACCGGTCCGGCTCGGGCGCGGACGCCGGTTCGAGCTCTAGGGTGGTCAGCACCACGCCGAGAAAGAGCCAGGTGCCGGCGCCCCGGTGGATCAGGATGGTGCTCTTGCCCTGCCACCCCAGGCCGGCGGCCGCGGCCACGGGCTTCTCGAGCACGGGCCCGGTGTCGACATAGGGCTTCTGCGCGCCGCCGAGGGCGCGCATCGCCGCGCAGAGGCGCTTGAGACGGCGCAGGATGACGGCGTGGTAGTCCGCGCCGAGGGCGTACTTGGCGATGCGGTAGCCGGCGGGCGGATGCGGCTGGTAGTAGTTGAGCCCGACGACGACGAGGCTGCGCGCCTCGGGCAGGACGCGGGTGGCGTCGGTGCGACGTCCGGGATCCTTGGCCAGCCAGTCCATGTCACCTTGCATGCCGTCGGCAATCCAGCGGCGGAAGTAATCGGCGCGCACGTCGGCGTCGACCGGCGCCACGCCGAAGGCGTCGAACCCGAGGGCGAGCGCCTCGGCCTCGATTCGCTCGCGTAACGCGCGTGGGTCCACGGCCTCAGCCCAAGACGGCCAGCGTGCGGGAGACGATCTCCTCCACCGGAGCCAACTTGCCGACTCCCTCGTAGCCGCAGGCGAGCATGCCCTCGGCCGGCTCGACCACCGCATGGCCGCGGCTGCGCAGGGTCTCGAGGTTCGCGCGGGTGGCGGGATGAGTCCACATCTTGCCGTTCATGGCCGGGCAGAGCAGCACGGGACCGCGATGGGCGAGATAGACACTGGTGAGAAAATCCGGCGCGAGGCCGTGGGCGAACTCGGCCAGGACGTTGGCGGAAAGGGGCGCGACGAGAAGAAGGTCGGTCGTGTCGGCCACCTCGATGTGCCCGGGCGACGTCCCCTGCCCTTCTGACCAGAGATCGGAGGCCACGGGGCGCCGGGAAAGCACCTGCAGGGTCATCGGGGTGATGAACTGGGCGGCGCCCCGGGTCATGACCACTTGGACCTCCGCTCCGAGCTTAATGAGCTGGGACGTCAGGTCGGCGGCCTTATAGGCCGCGATGGAGCCCGTGACCCCGAGGGTGATGCGCCTGCCTTCGAGCTGAGCCATGAGAAAGGGAAAACTTGTCCGTCCCCCTGCGGTGAGGCGAGGCGAAAGGGGCCAGGCACCCCCGAAAAACGGCCAAAAACCCCTTTAAATCCCCTTTATTGGTTGCCATCGCCAGGTGGCGGGTTTGCGATGCGGCCACTTATGCAATCCGACATCGGACTGATCGGGCTGGCCGTCATGGGACAGAACCTCGCCCTCAACATCGCCGACCACGGCTTCGCGATCTCGGTCTACAACCGGACGACGGCGAAGACGGACGAATTCGTGAAGGAGAACCCGAACACCCCGGGCAAGCTCACCGGCTGCCCGACGATGAAGGACTTCGCCGCCTCCCTGAAGAAGCCCCGTAAGGCCGTCATCTTGGTCAAGGCCGGCGGCCCGACTGATGCGGTCATCAACGAGCTGGTCTCGGTGTTTGAGACCGGCGACATCATCATCGACGGCGGCAATGCGCTCTGGACCGACACCATCCGCCGTGAAAGGGACCTCCGGGCCAAGGGCCTGCGCTTCATCGGCTCCGGCGTCTCCGGCGGCGAGGAAGGCGCCCGCTTCGGGCCGTCCCTCATGCCCGGCGGCGACCCCGCCGCCTGGGCCGAACTCAAGCCCATCTGGGAGGCGGTCGCCTCCAAGGTGGACGCCGTGACAGGCGTGGAGCTGACCGGCGCGAAGCCCGGCAAGCCCATCAAAGGCGGCGTGCCCTGCGTGACCCACATCGGACCCGACGGCGCCGGCCACTACGTGAAGATGGTCCACAACGGCATCGAATACGGCGACATGCAGATGATCTGCGAGGCCTACGACCTGATGCGCGGCCTGCTCGGCATGACGCCCGACGAAATCGGCTCCGTGTTCGAGGAGTGGAACCAGGGCGACCTCAACTCCTTCCTCATCGAGATCACCGCCAAGGTGCTCAAGCAGAAGGATCCCGAGACCGGCCGTCCGCTGGTCGACGTCATCCTGGACACCGCCGGCCAGAAAGGCACGGGCAAGTGGACGAGCGCCAACGCCCTCGACATGGGCGTCGCCGCGCCGACCATCGCCGAAGCGGTCTTCGCCCGCTGCCTCTCCGCGGTGAAGGAGGAGCGCGTGGCCGCCGCCAAGGCGCTGCGCGGACCGAAGCGCGCCATGACGAACCCCGACCGCGCCAAGGTGGTCGCAATGATCCGCGACGCGCTCTACTGCTCCAAGATCTGCTCCTACGCGCAGGGCTTCCAGCTGATGCGCGAGTCGCAGAACGAGTACAAGTGGAAGCTCAACTTCGGCGAGATCGCCCAGATCTGGCGCGGGGGCTGCATCATCCGCGCGCGCTTCCTGCAGAAGATCACCGAGGCCTTCGCCAAGAAGCCCCGCCTCGCCAACCTCCTGCTCGACCCATACTTCAAGAGGACCGTGCGCCAGGCGCAGAAGAACTGGCGTAAGGTGCTGGCGCTCGCGGTGAAGCACGGCATCCCGACGCCCTGCCTGGGCTCGGCACTCTCCTACTTCGACTCCTACCGCACGGAGTCGCTGCCGCAGAACCTGCTGCAGGGACAGCGCGACTTCTTCGGCGCCCACACCTACGAGCGCGTCGACAAGCCGCGCGGCGAGTTCTACCACATCGACTGGCCGGATCCGGAGCGTCCGCAGTTCAAGGCCTGACCCGAAGGGCCCCCAGAAGGGAGCCCTTCCTGCGTCCCGGGGTCACCGCGGCTCGCTCCAGCCGCCGCCGGTCGCCGCGGCAAGACGGACGGCCGCCTGCCGGCGCTCCCAGACGACGCCGGCGAGGGTGCGCCGGGCGAGGGCCTCGTCGCGGGCGTTGGCGATGACCTCGGCCTCGGAGGCGACGCCGGCGCGATGGCGTACCTCGGCGTTGCGGAGGCGGTCGCGGGCGGCCTCAACGACGCGGGCGGTCAGCTCCTCCTGCAGGGCGAGCTCACGGAGGTCGGCCAGAGCGTCCTCGACCTCACGGAAGGCGTTGAGCACGGCGCGGGTCCATTCGGCGGCGGCGCCGTCCAAGCGCGCGCGCGCGGCCTCGAGTCCAGCCTCGCGACGGCCAGCGTCGAACAGCGGCAGGTCCACGGTGGGCGCCAGGCTCCAGAATCCGGCCGCGCCTTTCCCGATGCGCGACGCGGGGTCGGCCTGCCAGCCGGCCTGACCGCCGAGGGTGACGGAAGGATAGAAGTCGGCCAGCGCGGCGCCCTCGCGCGCGACAGCGGCGTCGAAGCGCGCGGCGGCGGCGGCGAGATCGGGCCGGCGCAAGAGAAGGTCGGATGGAAGTCCGGGTCCGAACGTGGGCATAGCGGCCGGCGCGCCCGAGGCGGGCAGCGCGAACCCGGGGTCGGCGGCGATGAGCGCGCGGAGCGCGTTCTCAGCGGCGGCGAGCCGGCGGAGCCCCAGGCCCTCGTCGACCTTGGCCTGCGCGGCGGCGAGACGCGCGGAGGACAGCGGATCCCCGGGCAGGATGCCGGCGGCGACAGACTTCTCCAGAATGCGCATCTCGCGTTCGCGCGCGATGAACTCCTGTGAGAGGCACGCGGCCTGCTCACGGGCGGCGCGCACGGCGAACCAAAGGCGTGCGACTTCGGCGGTGAGGGCGAGGTCGGCCTGATCGGAGGTGAGCGCAGCGGCGCGCGCGTCCTCGGCGGCGGCGCGCACGGCGGACGCCTGACGGCCCCAAAAGTCCAGCTCCCAGGAGGCGCGCAGGCCGACCGCGGTGACGTCGGTGCGGCGCGGGATGCCGGGCGGGAAACGGCCGTTGGCGACCGAGATGCGGGAGGACTCGACGCCGGCCGACGCGGTGAGGGCGGGTTCGTCGCCGGCCCCTTCGGCGCGCAGAAGGGCGAGCGCCTCGCGATGACGGGCGCGGGCGACGGCGAGGTCGGGCGACACCCTGCGGGCGCGCACGACGAGCTCCTTGAGCGCAGGGTCGGCGAAGGCCTCGGTCCAGCCGGCGCCGGCGGGCGCGCCCGCGGCGGTGAAGGCCATGGGCGCGACGGGTGCCGCGGGCTTCACGCCCGGGGCACCCGCGCAACCGGCCAGGAGCGCCAACGCGAGGATGAGCTCACTTCTTGGCGGCATCGGGGGAAGCGTCGATGAAAACGTCCATCTGCTGACCGACGAACACCGAGCGGCCGGTCGGACGCTCGAACTGGTAGATGACCTGGAGTACGCGGGTGTCGACGCGCTCGACGCTGCCGCCGGTCAGCGAGACCTTGGGCACGACGAAGGGCTCGATGCGCACGAACTTGAGCGGGATGGCGCGACCGGCCTCGTCGCGGACGGACTCGCCCTTGAGGAAGCCGTGCGCAGGCAACCCTTCTCGCACCCGCGGGGCGAGCTGCTCATCGACGTCGCAACGAATCTGGAGGCGGGTGATGTCGCCGAGCACGGCCGGAGATCGGCCGCCGGAGGCGACATACTCGCCAGCCCGGACGTTGACCTGCAGGACCGTAGCGTCGATGGGGGAGCGCAGGACCATGCGGTCGAGCTGCACCTCGGTCTGACGGAGCTGGGCGCGAGCGAGCTCGAGACGTGCGCGGGCCTCCTTGGCCGCGGCGCGGTAGCCGACCAGTTCGCCGGCGCTGACCGCGCCGCCATCCTTAATCGTCTCCCAGCGGCGTACCTGGTCCTCGGCGCGTTCGGCGACCGCCTCGGCAGCCGAAACCGTCGCGGCGAGCACCGCGCGCTGGGCCTCGAGGTCGCGCGTGTCGAGGGTGATGACCGGATCGCCGGCGCGCACGCGGTCCCAGACCCTGACGTGCACCTTGGCGACCGTTCCCGGCACCGGGGCGCCGAGCAAGGTGTTCTCGGCGACCGCCTCGACCAGACCAGCGGCGGCGATGAGCCCATCCTTCTCGCGGACCGCGGGGCGGTAGGGCGGCGGCTGGACGGGCTTCTCGTCGGCGGTGCCGCGGGTGAGCTGGAGCGCGGCGACCGCACCGGCGGCGGCGAGCAGGTAGAGCAGGATGCGTGGCTTCATGAAAGTCTAGGCGTGCGGCTGATCAAGTAGCTTGGGGTCGTCGACCATGCGCCGGATGCGTCCGTCCTCCATCTCGGCGATGCGGTCGGCGAAACGGTAGATACGGTGGTCGTGGGTGACGACGATCACGCAGCGCCCAGGGGCGCGGGAGAGGTCGCGGATCATCGCGAGGATCTGGGCGCCGGTGTCCTTGTCCAGGGCCGAGGTCGGCTCGTCGCAGATGAGGAGCGTGGGCCCGTGCACGAGCGCGCGGGCGATGGCCACGCGCTGCTGCTGGCCGCCGGAGAGCGCGCCAGGACGGGACTCCTCGCGGCCGGCGAGGCCGACCTTGCCGAGCATCTCGCGCGCGCGGGCGCGCGCCTCCCCATGGTCGGCTCCCTGGATGAGCAACGGCACCATGACGTTCTCCTCCATGGAGAGCGTGGGGATGAGGTTGAAGGACTGGAAGACGAAGCCGAGGTGACGGCGGCGGAAGGCGGTGAGCGCCTCTTGGCCGAGTCCGTCCAGCCGCTGGCCGAACACCCCAATCTCGCCGGCCTGGGGCGTGAGCGTGCCGGCGATGACGGAAAGCAGGGTCGTCTTGCCGCAGCCGGAAGGTCCGACAAGCATGACCAGCTCGCCGGCGCGGGCCTCGAAGGTCGCCTGCTTGAGCGCGGTCACGCGGGACTCGCCCTCGCCGAAGGCCATGTCGACGCCGTGGACGCGGACGGCGGGACTGTCGAGCGTCTCGCTCATCCGCGGAAGACGGTGGAGGCGTCGACGCGCGACACCTTGACGATGCCGATGAGCGCGGACACCAGGCTGATGCCAAGGATGAAGGCCAGCGTGGCCCACAGCACCTGGGGGAACATGACGAAGGGCGGCATGCCCTTCTCAATCATCACGCGTCCGATGGCCTGAGCCATGCCGGCGCCAAGGCCGAAGCCGAGCAGGCCCGCGACCAGCGCCTGGAAGACCAGCATGCGCGACAGCAGGCCCATGCCGGCACCCATCGCCTTGATTGCGGCAAAGTAGCGGAGGTTCTCCAGCACGAAAGAGTAGAAGGTCTGCCCGGAGATTGCGATGCCCACGAAGAGGCCGAGGGCCACGGCGGTGCCGAAGGAGAACGGGATACCCGTGTTGCGCCAGAACCACCAGAAGGTGTGGCGGGCGAGGCTGCGTTCGGACCAGTCCCAGATGACCGTGTCGGAAGTCCAGGCGCGCAGGCCGGTCCCACGCTCGATCCGGTCGCAGAGTTCGGCGGGCGTCACGCCAGCGTAGGGCTCGACGAGCATGAAGCTCAGAGTGCGACGGGCGCCGAGGGTGTAGGCCTTGGCGCGGTCGTAGGTGGTGTAGGCGAAGGGCCCACCGGTGAACGCCCGGCGCACGCGGCAGATGCCGACGATGCGGGCCTCGACGTCGTTGATCTCAAAGGTGTCTCCGGGACGCAGGGGTCGCGTGGTGACGGCTCCGTCAAGGGCGACCTCGGTGCGGCTCATCAGCTGCGCACCCCATTCGTCGATCATGACGGTGTTGGGGAGGCGGAGGTCCTCGATGCGGCCCTGCACGATTTCGGCGGGCGCGCCGGCGAAGGTGTCGGCGTCGAGGCCGACCAGCGTCACGAGCTTGAAGTTACCGTCCGGCATCCGCGCCTGGAGGAAGGAGGTGTGAAGCGGCGCGGCCCAGGAGACGCCATCGACGGACCTGACGCGGCTGAGGTCGGTGTCACGCATCGGCTTGGCGTCGTTGACCTGCTCGACCATCGGGTCGCTGACCCAGACCTTGGCCCGGATGTTCACCACGGGGGTGTACGTCCAGCTCATGATGCCGAAGAAGACCGAGGTCTGCTGGGCCATTAGGAGCGCCGAGAAGCTTAGGCCGCAGAGCAGCATCGCCAACTTGCCCCGGTCCCCGAAGAGCATGTTGAGGGCGAGGCGATACATCGTGGCGGAAGTCGGTGTCACCGCCAAACCAGCGTCAGGTCAACGGGAAGTCAAACGGATGAGCCGATGACCCGGCCGCGACGGATGTCACTTGATCAGCCAGAGCGACTTCGTGAAGGCGGGACCCCAGGAAGCGTTTACGGCCCAGGCGGCGACCAGCAGGACCAGCGCAAGCGAGAAGCAGCGGACGACCTTGGCCTTGTCCTCGCTCTTGGCGCCGGCGTGCAGCAGACCGACGGAGCCCAGGGCGAAGATAGGATGTAGCCAGGAGACATTGCGCGCATCCGGCTGCAGCACGACGATCAGGCCGATGATGAGGTTGATGTCGACGAGGACGGCGACGATGCGCTGCAGGCGGGTGTTGGGTCCCTTGACGAGCGCGTTCACCACCACGATCAGGATAAGAAGCAGCAGGAGCGAGCCGTAGTGCTTGTGGATGGCGAAGAGCGGATTCATGTATGGGAGCGTGGGGGCGTTCCCCGCGACTTCAAGCCCTCGCCGCGGGTTTCATCGTTCCTCGGGGAAAAGGCGGAGGAAGAGCCGCGCGGCCAACGTCGCACCCAGGAGCTGGCAAAACAGCTGGCCGGCCGTACGCGGGAAGGCCTTGGCTAGGAAGGTCCATTCGCGGGCGAAGTCGGCGAGCACGGAGCCCTCGGAACCGAAGGCAGAGGCGGGGCCCTTGATCTGCGAGGCCAGGGTCACGGCCGGATTGAGAAACGGAGCGTTGGCCGAGAACATGCCGGCAGCGCCGAGCACGGTGAGCGCGATCGCCACGCCGTAATAGCCGTTGCCGGCGGTAAGACGGGACGTGGCCACCATGAGAATCACGAAGGCGAGCAGACCAGTACCGAGGGTCTCGGCGACGGCGAGTGAAAGGAAGCCTTCGAAGACGGAGGCGGGCATCGTAGCGGCGAGGGCGGCGGCGCGCTCAGGGTCGTAGTCCACCAGCAGGCCGGCCAGCAGGCCCGCGGCCGTGGCGGCGAGCAGCTGGATGAAGACGTAGGACACGAGCCCGCCCTTCGGCATGCGGCCGCGCAGGCGGAAGGCCAGGCTGACGGCGGGATTGTAATGAGCGCCAGAGACGGGGCCGCCCACGTAGACCAGGGCGCAGAGCAGCGCGGCCACCAGGAGGGGAGCGCCTGCCCCCTCGGTCATCGTGACGGCCAGGCAGAGGAAGAAGGTACCGAGGGTCTCGAAGGCCAGTTTGACTCGCATGGAGGATTGTCGCCGCGGGCCCGCGGCCGCTCAAGGCGGTAATCTCTCAGCGGACGCGCCGGAGCCAGTCTTCGGAAAAGCCCGCCATGTCGTCGACACCGGGCAGGCGTCGGTAACGCGACTGATACTGCTTCGCGGCCTCCTCCTGCGCGGCGAGCAGGAGCTTGAGGGCGCCGTGCAGGGGGACGGGCTTGCGATCCGGGCCGATCAGCGACCACCCGACATACTTCCCGTCCCTCCGCTCGTTGTCGTAAAGCTGCCAATGGAGGACCAGCGGGGGCTTCCAGCCTAGGAACTTGGCGAAAATCTCGCGGTTACGTCGTTCATGGTCGGCCGCGTCGGCGCAGGCGCTCATCGGCAGGCCGCACTCGCCGATGAAGACCCGACGCCCGGGCAGCGAAGCCTTGGGCTTGAGCTGGCGGGAGAGGTACTCGAGCGTCGCCGCCACCTCGGCCGGCGGCAGCAGCTGGCAGTCGTAGGCGGCGTAGGAAACGAAGTCCATGTCGACGCGGGGCAGCACCTGGTCAGCCATCCGCCTGCGTCCCTGCTTCATGGCCTCGCGGACGCGGCTAACCTCGGCGTAGGCGTAGACCTGGCAGCGCGAATACGGCACCTCCTTGCGCGCGTCATCCACGGCCTTCTGCCGAACGTTGAGCCATTCGACCATCGCGTCAACGCGAGCCTTGGGCACGTCGACCGTGGGATCGAGGCCCTCGAGCAGCTGGACGTCGCCCTGCCAGTGACCGAAGAAGAAGATCTTCCCGGAAGCGTCGCGACGGGTGAGCAGGTCCTTGGCGAAAGCGTAGGTGGCGGCGTATTCACGGGCGGACTCCTGGGGCGTCAGGCCGTCCTTCCAACCATCATCGGCCCGGTACCAGAAAAGGTAGTGGGTGAAGGGCATGCCGATGAGCTGCGTGAGCTCGGGCTGGGCCGGTGCACGCAACTTGATGATGCGCGAGCCCAGCTCGGCCACAGCCTTCGCACCCTCCAGCACCACCGGCTCACGGGTGAACTTGTAAGTCGGCGAACCCACCTGCGTGCCCACGATCTGGGGGAACGCGCCGGTGATCTCCTGCACGGGCGTCGGGGCCGGCGCCTCGAGCAGGATGTTGCCAGCCCGCTTCCCCTGCGCCGTGAGCGCCGCGCCAAGGAGAGTCAAGCAAGCTGCTCCCAGCAGGCGACGAGGTGTTGCTCTCATGGTGCGGACCTCAGGGGTAGGGCATTGAAGTGTCCGACCAAGGCCTCCTCCGTTCAAGTCCGTTCCCACCCAAACACCATGAACACACGATCCCTAAACACGCTCCTCCTCGCCTCCCTCCTCGCCGTCGCCCCCGCATTGGCGGCCGAGGACGGGCCCGCGGCCTCCCCAGAGAAGATGCAGCTGGCCGCCGCCCGGAGGAAGGCCGCCGCCGAACCAGAGGTCGTCGCGGCCTCCCAGCAGCACCGCGCCGACAAGGCCCTGGCCGAGAAGGCCAGATCCGACTACCAGGCGGCGCGCAAGAAGGCCGACGCCTCGGAATCTGAATACAAGAAGCTGTTCGACGAGGCGCTGGCCAAGGCGGACCCAGAAGCACCCGCGCTGGTGAAGAAGGAGAAGGACGCCTTCCGAGAGCGCATGGCCAAGGCGCGTGCCTCGAAGAAGTCGGCGGACAAGGACAGCGAGGACGACGGCGACGCGCGCTGAGCCCGCACAACCGGCCGGGGGCTCGCCGCGAGGCGGGCCCTTTTTGTTTCAGCCCAAGGCGCGTTCAAAGTCGGACCAGACCTCGTCCACGGACTCGAGGCCGACGGAGATGCGGAGTAGGTCGGGGTCGAGCCCAGCGGCGCGAATCTCCGCCCTGCCCTTCTCCGTGCTGACCTCCTCGAAGTGTGCGAGCCACATGAAGGGCGCGGCGATGGTGAAGGAGAGCCCGAAGCTGGGGCCTTTGACCACGTTCAGCCTTTCATAGACGCGGCGCATCGCGCCCTCACGGAGCTCGACGGTGACAAGCGAGCCGGCGCCGGCGCCCGGGCGCATGATGCGACGGTAATGGTCGGCGGTCGGTCCGGTCAGCGCGGTGCGCACGCGCACGACGGAAGGATGGGCGGCCAGTCGGCGCGCCAGCTCGGCCGCGTTGGCCGAAAGCGCCGCAGTCACCTCGGCGACCTTCGCGACCTGCGGGGCGAGCGCGACGGCGTCGAGCGCGTGCAAGGGGACGTGGCGCGCCCGGGCGGCCGTCAGGAGCGCGACGGCGTACGGCCGTGCGGGATTGACGGCAAGGACGCCCGCCATGACGTCGCCCGCCGAGGCGGCGTACTTCGTGAGGCTGCAGGCGACGACGTCGGCATGCGGAAGGACGTCAGTGGCGGCGACGCCGGCGGAGCTCGGGTCGACCACCAGCAGCGCTCCGTGCCGTTCGCACAGCGCACGCAACGCGGCGAAGTCGGCGGTCTGCAGCTGCGGATTATTCGGCGCCTCGGCGAGGACGCCGGCCACGTCGCCCGCCGCGAGTAGCCGCTCGACCGCGGCGAGGTCGGTGACGTCTTGGACGAAGCGCCTCTCGACGCCGGGATTCTTCTCCAGCAGGCGGATGGAGTCGACGTACAGCCAGCCGAGCTGAATCCAGGCACGGCGGCCGGCGGGCGATTGCACGACGTCGACGGCATGCAGGGCCGCGTCGACGGCGTTCATGCCCGAGGAGCAGAGGAGCAGGTCCGCGGGCGCGACGCCTTCGAAAAAGGGCGCGAGCGCGGCGCGCACCTCGGCCGAGCCCGTGTCGGAGGCTTCCGGCTCATCGGCGAGCCAAGCCTCGGCTTGGCGGGAGGAAATAAGCGCTCCCGTATGTTGCACGAGCTTGGCCAGCCGGTCCGCAGCGGGGCCTGACTCGACGATGAGCAGGATGCCGGCCCCGCCGACCCCGTAGGCCAGCGTGCGGGCGCCTGCCTGCTCCGCGAGCCGCCGCGCGACATCCTCCCGCGCCAGGGGAAAAAGCGCCCACGGCGGGTCGGGCCAGCCCGGCGGCAGGTACTCCGAGTCCGGCGTGAAAGCGCATCGCCGGGCCAGCTCCTCGGCGGCCGCGGTGACCAGCGCGTTGCGGACGAAGCGCGGATAGCCCGCGTGGATGAGCGACCAGACGCGCGGTTCCTTGCGCTCGTAAGAAATGACGTCGTCCAGCGTCGGGAGGCTGACCACCGTCGCATGGGGCGAGTGCGGGACGGTCTCGCCCAGCGCTGTCGGACGGATCGTCACTTCAGGGCCCCGCGGCGGGCGTCTCGTTCTGCACGACCTGCGCGAGCGTCTGCCGGCGGCGGATGAGGGTCGCGCGCCCGTCACGATTGACGAGCACCTCGGGCGCCTCGGGGAACGAGTTGTAGTTCTTCGTGCTCATGCCCGCGCAGTAGGCGCCAGCGCCGCCGATCACGCATAGGTCGCCCGCGGCCGCCTCGGGGAGACGGCGCGGTGCGAGGGTCTCTGGCTCACCGGGCGCGCAACTGATCAGGTCGCCCGACTCGCAGCAGTGCCCGACCACCACGTACTCCCGCTCCCCGCCACGGGGAGTTTCCGGATACAGGTGCACCGGGTGCTGTGACCCGTAAAGCGAGGGACGGAGGATCTCGGTCATGCCGGAATCAAGCTTGAGGAATTCGCGCGCGCCGGTGGAGACCACGTCCTGGACCTTCGCCAGCACCGCACCAGCGTTGGCAACCAGGAAGGTGCCGGGCTCAATCTCGAGCCGCAGACGGCGGCCGTCGGCCTGGGCGAACTTCTCGAACGCGGCCCGCACCGGCACGCCGATCACGGCGGGGTCGGTGCCCTTCTCGGAGGCCACGCGGGCCACCTTGTAACCTCCGCCTAGATTAAGCGTGGCCACCGTGGGGAAGCGGCCGACAAGCGCGAGGCTGGCCTCCGAGACCTCCTGCCACACCGCGGGATCGCTGCCCGAACCGATGTGGGTGTGGATGCGCACGACCTTGAGCCGGTGCGCTTCGGCGATGTCACGGGCGCGGTCGGCCCATTCATGCCAGATGCCGAAGGAGGAGTCCGGGCCGCCGACGTTCGTCTTGCCCGTGCCGCCCGAGCCGCGGCCGGGATTGAAGCGCAGGCCGACCTCGTGTCCCGGCAGGGCCTTGCCGATGCGTTCCAGCTGGAGGAGCGAACAGGCGTTCACGTGGACGCCCTGACGAAGCAGCTCGACGACGTCGTCCGGCAGCTCCTGGGAGGAAAGGGAGATCCGATCGGCGGGGACGCCGGCGAGCGTCGCGCGCCGCACCTCCCAGCCCGAACTGGCGTCGAAATGCAGCCCCTTCGCCAAGAAGACGCGCAGGATTGCGGCGTTTGGGCACGCCTTCATGGCGAAGCGCACCGTCAATCCGTAGGCGTTCGGGAAGCCCAGCATCGCGTCGGCCTGGGCCTCGAGGACGGCCTGATCGTAGACGTAGCAGGGGGTGCCGTGCTCACGGGCGATGAGCCGGGCCAGGTCGGGCTTGAGGAAACGGTGATGCTCCACGGTCGTGACGTGGGCGGACTCTGCCCTTCCCTTCCGTTCCTTCCAGCCTTTTCCCTGTCATCGGCCGCTTGCGTCCGCATCCGCCGCCCCTTGGGATGACGCCCCCGCATGGACGTCCAGGACACGATCGTCGCCGCCGCGACCCCCGCCGGGAGGTCCGCGCTGGCCGTCGTGCGCATCGACGGACCCCTGGCTTACGAACTGTCCGCGAAGGGTCTCGGCCGGTCCGCCCCCCTGCCGGAGCGCAGGGCCGCCGCGGCCGTATGGCGCGACCTGCGGGGCGAGCCCGTCGACCAAGTGGTGGCGGTGCGCTGGGCCGCCGGACGCTCCTTCACCGGCGGCGACACCCTCGAGCTCACCTGCCACGGCAATCCACTGCTCGTGCGGCGAATCGTCGAAGATCTGCTGGCGCGCGGCGCGCGGATGGCCGAACCCGGCGAGTTCACCCGTCGTGCCTATCTCGCGGGCCGCATGGACCTCACGCAGGCCGAGGGCGTGGCGGACCTCATCCACGCCAACGGCGAACGCGCGCTCGAGGCCGCGCGACGGCTGCTCGCGGGCGAGCTGGGCCGCCTCGTGGCCGCCTGGAGCGAGCGCCTGCTGTCGACCCTCGCCACGCTCGAGGCCCACATCGACTTCCCGGAGGAGGATCTCCCCGCCGAGGATCCGCGCGGCCCCGCGGCAGCGCTGGCCGCGCTGGCCTCGGAACTTTCCGAATACGCCAGGACCGCCCGGCATGACGCGGCCCTGCGGGGCGGCCTGCGCGTGGCTGTGGTCGGCGCGCCCAACGCCGGCAAATCGAGCCTGCTCAACGCGCTGACGGGCGCGGCCCGCGCGCTGGTGAGTCCCGAGGCAGGCACGACGCGCGACTGGATCGAGGCGCCCGTGGGCGGCCTGCCCCTCGCGGTGACGGCGGTGGACACTGCGGGCCTGCGCGAGGGCGGCGGAGCTGTCGAACGCGCCGGCATGGAGCGGTCCCTCGAGCAGGCGGAGTCCGCTCACTTCCTGCTGCTGGTCGTCGACGCCTCGGCGCCGCCGCCCTCCCTCCCCCCGCGCCTGACCACGGCGCTGCGTCCCGGCCGATGCCTCATCGTCGCCAACAAGTCGGACCTGCCGCAGCACCCCGCCCTTCCCTCCTTCATGCCGAACGCGCCCCGCGTGAAGGCCTGCCTGCTTGACAGTCGTGACGGGGAGCGCCTCCGCGCCGCCCTCGCCGCAGCCCTGGTCGACGCCGACCTGGCCCCGGGGGCGGACGAGCTCGTCGTCTCCGTCCGTCATGCGGACGCCCTCCGCCGCGCGGCCGGGGCGCTCGAGGATGCCCGAAGCCTACTGAACGCCCCCGCCCGCACCGAACTCGCCGCCGAACGCTGCCGGGAGGCCCTCGACGCCCTGGGTGAGATCGTGGGCCGCATCGACAACGAGCGGATGCTGGACAAGCTCTTTGCTTCCTTCTGCATAGGTAAGTGATTCCCTCCCCGGCGGGAGGAGTCGCTCACCCATGCCGCCCAGCAAAGAAATCCGCCTGGGGCCCGACCGGCCTTACGACATCATCGTCTGCGGCGCCGGCCATGCGGGCGTCGAGGCGGCGCTCGCCGCGGCCCGCATGGGGGCCGACGTCCTGCTGCTGACCGGCAACGTGGACACCGTCGCCCAGATGAGCTGCAACCCGGCCATCGGGGGCCAGGCCAAGGGACACATCGTCCGGGAGATCGACGCACTGGGCGGCGAAATGGGCCTGACCGCCGACGTGACCGGCATCCAGTTCCGCCTCCTCAACGCCTCGAAGGGCCCGGCCGTCCAAGCCCCCCGGGCCCAGTGCGATAAGAAGGCCTACCAGTTCAGGATGAAGCACCTCTGCGAACTGCAGACCGGGCTCACCATGTTCCAAGCCCAGGTCACCGGCCTGATCTTCAAGGCCGGGGCCGTGACCGGCGTCCGGACCAACCTCGATCTCGACTTTCATGGCAAGGCGGTGGTCGTGACCACAGGCACTTTCCTGCGCGGCCTGATGCACATCGGCTCGAACAAGACCGAAGGAGGAAGACTCGGTGACTTTAGTGCTAAGTCATTGTCCAGCAGCTTCTTGGAAGCAGGCATTGAGCTGCAGCGGCTCAAGACGGGCACCCCTCCGCGCATCTTGGGATCTTCCATCGATTTCACCCAGTGCGAGGAGCAGGCCGGCGACCCCTCCCCCACCCTGTTCGCCTTCCACGATACGCGTCGCCAAGATGATTTGTTCCACGTAGAACAATCAGGCGAACGCCTGTCGGGATGGGTGCCTGGTACAAACCAGGTTTCCTGCTGGATGACGGAGGCGACGGGGACGACGGGAAAGATCGTCCAAGAGAACCTGCATCTCTCACCCCTTTATGCGGGTGAAATAACGGGTGTCGGCCCGCGCTATTGCCCCTCCATTGAGGATAAATTTGTAAAGTTTGCGGATAAGGAGTCCCACAAGCTTTACCTCGAGCCCGAGGGTCGGAACACGAATGAATGGTACATCAACGGCCTTTCGACCTCCCTTCCCTTCCAAGTTCAGCTCGAGATGCTACACTCCATCAAAGGGCTTGAGAAGGCCGTGATGCTCCGGCCGGCCTACGCCGTAGAATACGATTTCGCGCCCCCCACCCAACTCTATCCCACCCTTGAATCCAAAAAGGTAGAGGGGCTGTTCTTTGCTGGGCAAATCAATGGGACCTCAGGCTATGAGGAGGCCGGCTGCCAAGGCCTGGTGGCTGGAATCAATGCCGCCTGCAAAGTCCAAGGCCGCACACCCATGGTGATCGGGCGCGATGAGGCCTACATCGGAGTCCTCATTGACGATTTGGTGACCAAAGGAACCCAGGAACCCTACCGGATGTTCACCAGCCGCGCCGAGTATCGCCTTCTTTTTAATCATGGCAGCGCCGAGCTTCGTTTTTTGCCTCAAATCGAAAGCTTTGGATTAGTGCCAAGAGACAGACTATCAAGGATTAAGGAAAAATCATCCCGAGTTCAGCACTGGATGGAATATTTGGAAAAGCTGGCGATCAACGGCGGCTTAGCCGGCGATGTGATTCGCAAGAATTGGGATACCACGCCTGCGGATCTGCCTCCAAGCTTCCTGGCCGAATCCAAAGAGGTCCAAGCCGAGGCCATGTACCGGGTCAAGTATCGTGGCTACCTGGAACGGGAGACGCGCAACGCCCGCAAGCTGCACGATCTGGAAGCCTTCAAGGTGCCGGCTGGTTTTGATTTCCAAAACTCTCACGGGCTGCGCATTGAGGCGCGGCAGAAATTGCACGCCATTCAACCTCAGACCCTCGGTCAGGCCAGCCGCGTCAGCGGTGTGACGCCGGCGGACATTTCACTTTTGATGGTTCTTTTTCGGTCCAAATCTTGATGGCTCTTCACTGTTCCACGTGGAACAGTGGCTGATGTTAAGATTAGGGAAGGGGAGGGTGACCTTTGTGTTTCGGAATGTTGTAAAACATTGTATATCAATAGTTTATAGTTTTATATTCGTTGTTCTCATCTCTTTCTCATCTGTCACATGCCTCTCGCTCCAGGCGGTCACTGCCGCAGGATGGCTACGTACATGGAACCCGACCTTCTCAAGCGCATCCTCGTCGTGGACGATGAACCGGACGTCACCGAACTGCTGGACTACAAGTTCAAGCAGGCCGGCTACGCGGTGCGCACGCTCAACGATCCGCTGCGGGCGGTGGGGCTGGCGCGGGACTTCCGTCCCGACCTGATCATCCTCGACGTGATGATGCCCGAACTCACGGGAATCCAGCTGCTCAGGATGTTCCGCTCGGACGCCCTGCTGCAGGACGTGCCGGTGATCTTCCTCACGGCCAAGGGCGAGACGGTCGACAAGGTGCGGGGGCTGGAGACGGGCGCGGACGACTACGTGACGAAGCCCTTCGACTCGCGCGAACTGATGCTCCGCGCCCAGGCGCTGCTGCGCCGGGCCAAGTCCGCCGCCGCCGCGCCCTCGACGCGGCTCGCCGCCGGCGCGCTCGTGCTCGACATCGAAAGGCATGAGGTCACGTCGGGCGGCAAGCAGGTCGACCTGACGGCGACCGAGTTCAAGCTGCTGAGGCTGCTGCTCGAACGGAAGGGCAGGGTGCAGTCGCGCGAAGAGCTGCTCTCGGACGTGTGGAACTACTCGCCCGACCTCGAGACGCGCACGGTCGACACGCACGTGCGCCGTCTGCGCGAAAAGCTCGGGCCGGCGGCCGACGTGATCGAGACGGTGCGCGGCGTGGGCTATCGGGTCACGGACTGAGGGGTTTCCTCTCGCCCGGACGGCAGGAGGAGCCAGCATGACGGCGATGTCCTGGCTGCCCTGGGTGCTGCTCGTCGCGCTGACCGTCGTCCTGGGCTGGGCGGCGGGTGAGCTCGGCCGCAGCCTGCGTTGGACGCGACGCGCGCTGCGCGGCGAGCCGGCGGGAAGGCCCCGAGGCGCGCTCATCCGGCTGCTGGCGCTCGACGAGCTCTTTGACGCGGCGGAGAGGAGCGCGGGCGCGGAGGAAGCCGTGCAGGCGGCGGCGCGACGGCGCACGGAGGCGCTGCTCGCGCCGCTCTCCGACGCGGTGCTGGTGGTCGACGCGCAGGAGAGGCTGCGGCTGGCCAATCCTGCGGCGCGGACGCTCTTCGGGCTGGGCGCGACGGACCTGGGAGAATCCGTGGTCCCGCTGGTGCGAAGCGCCGACTTCATCGATCTGGTGAGACGGGCGCGCAAGGAGGGCGGGGCGGAGGCGACGGTGCTCCTCAACCGCGCGCCGCTCTCCGACGTCTGGCTGCGCGCCGCGGGCGCGCGCATGGATCCTGCCGCCTTCGGCGAGGGCGCCTCCATCTTCGTGCTCACGGACGTGACGCAGCTCAAGCGTCTGCAGGCGATGGAAAGGGAGTTCGTCACCAACGTCTCGCATGACCTGCGCACGCCGGTCACGGTGATCCGCGGCTTCGCCGAGACGCTCGCCGACGACCATGCGACGATGGCGGAGGAGGACCGGGGTCGCTTCATCGGCAAGATCGTGTCCGCGGCGGGCCGTCTCCAGTCGCTCGTCGAGGGGCTCCTGGCCCTGGCGAGCCTGGAGTCCGGCGCCGAGGTCGCCCGGGAAAAGGGCGCGGTGCACCGCGCGGCCCGCGAGGTCGCCGAGGAATTCAGGGCCCGGGCCCGGGCCGCGGGCATGGTCATCGAACTCGACCTGCGGGCGCCGGAGGACTCGCCGGCCGACCCGGTGCAGGCGCGACGGTTGGTGCAGAACCTCATCGAGAACGCGCTTTCCCACGCCCTGGGCGCCACGCGGCTGACGGTGGCGACGGTGGCGACGGCCGACGGTTGCACCCTGTCGGTGACGGATGACGGCCCCGGGGTCAGCCAAGCCGACCTGGGCAGGCTCTTCGACCGGTTCTACCGGACGGACCGTTCACGCAAGGCGGGAGGGTCGGGTCTCGGGCTGAGCATCGTCCGGCAGGTGGCCGAACTTCACGGGGGCCAGGCGACGGCGGAAGGGGTCAGGCCCAAGGGACTGAAGATCAGCGTGACCTTGCCGGCCCAAGGGGCCTGAAAATGGAAAACCCGTCGGGGAGGGCGGGTTTGGGCTCCATTGAAAGTGGAGCGCACGACTGGACTTGAACCAGCAACAGCCACCTTGGCAAGGTGGTACTCTACCATTGAGCTACGTGCGCGCTGGAGGAAAAGCAGACCAAGCGGCTCAAGGGGTGTCAAGCCTTAGCAACCAGCGCCGGCGGGCCTCGGCGGGGGCGGGATGGAGTCCGCGCTGCCTCAGGATGTCCGCCGCCTCGTCCGAACAGAGCCAGGAGAGGGCCGGTCGGAGGACGCGGGCGCGATCCTTGCGCACATGCAGCACGATGGGCAGACGCAGAGGGTAGTCGCCCGCATGGACGTTCTCGGGCGTGGGCAGGTAGGCGGACGTCGGACGACCCTCCCGCCCGTCCGCGACGGGCAGGATGCGGCCGACGCCGGCGGGAGGCTGGGCGATGAGCAGGAGGATGTCCGAACGCGAGGCGGCGAGCTGCGAGGCGGCTTCGGGCGTGAGGCCCTGACGCACGTCGGGACGCAAAGGGGATTCCGGGCAGACGAGGCCCGTGAGCAGCTCGCGCACGAAATGCCCCTCGGGAGAACAGAGGGCGGGCGACACGAGTTCGGACCTTCCGCCAGGAAGCCCGCTCCAATGGGTGAGAGGGTCGCGCCGATCGCGGGCGAAGGCGCCCGCCAGCTGAGGAAGGGTCAGCTGCGTCACCGCGTTGGAACGATGGACGACGACGACGGCGGCGGATGAAGCAAGGGTGAAGGGAGGCGGGTCACCCGGCCCGTCCTTGGCCGCCGGACCGCCGGACCGCTCCATCAGCAGGACGGCGCCGAGGCGGCCGTCGGCGTAAGCGCGCGCGGCGGGCAGGGTGCCGGCGAAATCGGAAGTCGCGCCGACCTTCGTGAGTCCGGCGGCGAGCGGAGAGAGAAGGTCGCTGCCGCCGATGTCGGCGGCGTTCAGCGCGAACGCGAGGAGCAGGCCGAAGAAAGGCCTCACGGCGAGGTCTCCGGACCGGGATCGAGCTCGGGCCACTGGAGCAGCTTGCGATGGAGCGTGCGGCGAGAGATGCCCATCAGCTCGGCGGCCTTGGTGCGGTTGCCGCCCGCCGCCGCCAGCGCCTGCTTCAGCAGCTGCTTCTCGTTGTGCGTCCGGTCAAGCAGCTGCGACGCGGGCACGGGGCCGTCGGACGTGAGCGGGACGGCCACCTGCGTGAAGCGGGCGTCGAGATCGGCGGCGGCGACTTCCTTGCCCGCGCGGAGCACGGCCAGGTTCTCGCAGGCGTTGCGGAGCTCGCGGATGTTGCCCGGCCAGGCGTAGCGCACCAGCGTCGCCTCGGCCTCCGATGAAAGCCGGACGGGAGGCAGTCCGTTCTCCTTGGCGAAACGTCCGAGGTAATGGACGAGCAGGAGCGGGATGTCATCCTTGCGCTCACGCAGGGGAGGGAGGCGCAGCGGGACGACCGACAGGCGGTAGAACAGGTCCTCGCGGAACCTGCCTTCCTTCACGAGCTGCTGGAGGTCGCGGTTCGTGGCACAGACGAGCCGGAGGTCGAGCGCGAAGGGGCGGTGCGAACCGAGCCGCTCGACGCTGCGCGTCTCAAGGAACCGCAGCAGCTTCACCTGGGTGGTGGCGTCGACCTCGCCGATCTCGTCGAGGAAGAGCGTGCCGCCGTCGGCCGCCTCGAACCGACCGATGCGACGCTCGTTCGCCCCGGTGAAAGCCCCCTTCTCGTGCCCGAAGAGTTCGGATTCGAGGAGGTTCGCGGGAATGGCCGCGCAGTGCACGGGGACGAAGGGCCCTTTCGCCCGCACGCTCGCCTGATGGATCATCTGGGCGAAGAGTTCCTTGCCCGTGCCGGTCTCGCCGAGCAGCAGTACGGTGGCGTTGGAAGGGGCCACGGTGCGCACCTGCTCGGCCGCGCGCTGGAAGGCCGCGGAGGAACCGACCGCCTCGCCGAGGCTGAATTTCCGGTCGAGGCGCGCGCGCAGCACGTCGACCTCCTTCTCGGCGGAGCGCGCACGAAGGCCGCGCTCCAGGAGAATCTCCACCTGCCGCAGGTCGACCGGCTTCTGCAGGAACCAGTAGGCGCCGCGGCTCATCGCGTTGACGGCGGTCTCCACGTCCCCGTAGGCCGTCATCATGATGCAGACGGGGCGACCGGGCAGCCGGAGGGCGCGCTCGATCACCGCCATGCCGTCCTCGCCGGCCATGCGGAGGTCGGTGAGGACGGCGTCGGGCGGCACGTCCTGCATAAGGCGCGCCGCCTCGGCGGCATCCTTGGCGACGAAGGTTTCATACTTGTCCTCGAAGGTAGCGCGCAGGCCCTCGCGGATGTGCTTCTCGTCGTCGACGATGAGGACGGTCTGCTTCATGGTTCAGGATCCGGCCTGGGGCCGACGGGTGGCGTCGGACCAGGCGCGCGCGGCCTTCTCGTCGAGGGCCGCGCGGGCGCGGTCGACCTCCGAACGGCGGGCGCGGAGATTGGCGTTGGCGACCTCGGCGAGATCGTCGAGGTCACAGAGGTAGGCGCCCTCGGCGCCGCGGGCGGCGGCGGCGAAGTTGCGGGGGACGCCGAGGTCGACGAGCAGCAGGGGGCGGCCCTGCCGTCGTGAAAGCAGGCCGCGGACGGCCTCGGCATCGAGCAATGGACGCTCGACGGCGGCGCAACCGACGATGACGTCGTGCGCATGGGCCTGACGAATGGCGTCGGCGAGCAGCAGGGCGGAGCCGCCCATCTCCTCGGCGAGGGCCCGGGCGTTCTCAAAGGTGCGTGACGCCACGGAAACCTGCGTCGCCCCGCGGGAGACGAGCGCCTTCACCACGCTGCGACCGGCGTCACCCGTGCCGAACACGAGCACGCGGGCGTCATCCAGCGAACCGAAGACGCGGGTGGCGAGATCCACCGCGACGTTGCCGAAGCTGACCTGACCCCGCGAGATGCCGGTGTTGGTGCGCGCCCATGCGGCCGCCTGGAAGGCGCGCTGGAACAGCCGGTTGAGCACGGGACCGGTCATGCCTCGCGCCAGGGCGTCGGCGTAGGCGTCCTTGGTCTGACCGGCGACCTCCGCTTCGCCGACCATCTGGGAGTCGAGACCGGCGACGACGGCGAACAGGTGCTCGACGGCTTGCAGGCCAGGCATGGGACGGAGGTGCGCGTCGACGGCGGAAGCCCCGCCGGCCGCCGCCCTCATCAGGGCGTCGCGCGCATGCAGGGCTGCCGCTTCATCGCCGACGACGTACGCTTCGAGACGGTTGCAGGTGACGAGCAGGACGGCCTCGCTGAGTCCGGCGGCACGGACCGCGGCATAGAAGGTCTCGACGCCTTCCGGACCGACGGCGAAGGACGCGCGCGCGTCGAGGCCGGCGGTATGATGCGTGGCGCTGAGCGCCACGAGATTGGCGGCGGCGCTCATCGGGCGGGCAGGGAGAGCCAGAAGGCGACGGCGGCCGGTACGGCCATACCGAGGGCCGCGGCGGCGAAGGACGCGCCCGACAGGGTGCCGCGACGGCGGCGGACAAGAATCACGAGGCACCAGGTCCAGGTGATCAGCGAGGCGACGAGCTTGGGCAGGCCGACGAGCGCGGGCGTGCGCTGGACCCAGTCGGCCGAACCGATGACGAGCGAGAGGCCGAGCAACCAGACGGCGGCCCCGAGCAGCTGGCTGCCGATGCGGTCCATGGGCACGAGCGCGGGAAGCAGGGAATACAGCCCGCCGAACTTGCGCCGCGCCAGCGCGCGGTCCTGCAGGAGGTAGGCGGCGGAATTGAGCGCTAGGGCCCCGATCACGCAGTACGCCAGGACAGCAGCCCCGACGTGAATGGCGATGAGCGGCTTCTCCTGAGCGTCATGCGGACGGACATCCAGGCCGAGCGCGCCAGCGACGAACATGCAGCCGGAAACGGCCAGGCCGATCGCCCAAGCCGGCAAGCGATGCTCAAACGTCAGGTCAAGGAAGAGGGCGACCCCGGCCAATCCCCACCCGATAGAAAGCAGGAGCTCGGCCCCGGAACCGATGGGGAGCTCGTGCGTTCTCAATCCTTGGAGGGCGAGCAGGGCGGTGAGGAAAACCCAGCCGAACCGGATGGTCCACAGGGCTCCGGCCGACGGAAACCTGAGTCCAAGAGGCTCGAAGCGCGCCGCCAGATCCCAGGCCGCACCGAGCAAAAAGGCCCACCCGCAAAACATCCAAGCACCCCCGCTCAAGGGGTGCCCGGAAAGCTCTGCCGCCAAATACAGCACCCTTGGGAAAATGCTGGGGTGGGACATTTTGGCAAACCATCAAACCCGCCCTATTTCTTGAAAATAGGGAAGGGTGGGGTAGCAATTGAACTTTCTATGGCCTACGACCCTTACGATCTGACCCAACACCCCCCTCGCAGTCCCCGTTGCCGCTTAGGCGGACTGGTCATTCTCCCGCGCATGATCGACAAGTGCCGGGCCGGCTTGCAGGGGAAAAACGGTGAATATACCTACGGCTGTTCCCTGGACCAAAACGTCCTGACCTTCCTAGGAATTGATCAAGAATCTCTTAAATCACAGATTGCCAAGGGTTTAGGTGATGGTGACCTCCTCAAGTGGATTCACTCCAACGCCAAGGCACCCCGTCTGCCTCACGAAATCGAAGCGTTCAGCGCTTTCCATGAGCGCCGGACGGCTTCGGCCGTCGGAGGCCGGGCCAGGATGTCGGAGTATCAGTCTTCGACCCCGGCCGGCGCCCAACGCGAGGATATCGCCTCTTGGTTCGATGTCCTGGATCTGGACGACCACCAGAGCTTTGGCGGCAAGGTCTGACGCGACGGTGGCCGGGCCGCGGAAAATCCTGCTGGTCTGCATGGGCAACATCTGCCGTTCTCCGACGGCTGAAGAAGTTCTGCGCGTGAAGGCCCGGGCGGTCGGGCTGGAGATGCATTTCGATTCGGCCGGCACGGAGGGCTATCACGTCGGCGACCCGCCTGACCCGCGGTCCGTGCGGCACGCTGGTCTCCGCGGCTACGATCTTTCACGACTCCGGGCCCGCCGCGTGACCAACGAAGACTTCACGGAGTTCGACCTCATCCTCGCCGCCGATCACGTCAATCTCCGCGCTCTCCGGACCCGCGGGCCTTCCGAGCATCTCCACAAACTCGCGCTGATGCTCGGCGAGGATGAACTGCCCGACCCCTATTACGGAGAGGCGACCGACTTCGACCTCGTGCTCGATCTCATTGAAAAAAGGGCGGATTCGCTCGTCCGTCTATGGCTTGAGGCCAATTGAATAGTTGCCGCTGGGCGATGCCGGACGTTTTCTCCAGCAAGAATGTATCAGGTCAATTTCAGCGACCAGGCGATGCGCGTGCTTTCGAAGCTGCCCACGCTCGAGCAGCTCGGGGTCGTGGAAGCCTTTTCAGCGCTGACGCCCGAGGCCCTGCTCGAAGGGAGGTCCGACCTCGGCAGCGTGCGCAGGGAAGGGCACACCTATCACCGCCTCAGGGTGGGAGAATACCGCATCTACTTCGAGGCCAAGGAAGGCTCGCTCATGGCCCATTACGTCCTCCATTGCCACACCTTCGCCGACTTCGCCTTCCGCTCCCACCTGCCCTTCGGAAACGATGAGTCGCGCATCGAGCAGGAAGGTGGCTTCTGGAAATACCTCGATGATCCCAAGCGCTGACCATGTCCCACCCTCCTGACAAGAACCGTTACGCCTCGCCCGAGCAGGCCGCGCGTATTTATCTGCTGCCCAATCTCTTCACGGCCGGCAACATGCTCTGCGGCTTCCTCTCGATCAAGAACCTGATCGAGGCGAGGTTCGCCAGCGGCGCCGACAATGCCCTGCAGGCCGACCATTACCTCTGGGCCGTCTGGTTCATCCTCCTGGCCTGCGTCTGCGACCTTTTCGACGGCCGCGTGGCCCGGGCCACGGGACGAGAATCCCTCTTCGGAGCTGAGTTCGACTCCATCGCCGACACGGTGTCCTTCGGCGTGGCCCCCGCGCTCATGGCGTGCTTCCTCATCATCCGGCCCGGTGCCGGGGACAACGTGCAGCTAGCGACGTGGCTGCTGGCCTTCGTCTACCTCCTGTGCGTTGGGGTCAGGCTCGCACGGTTCAACGTGCTGACGAATCCGCTCGTGCCCGGCAACGAGAAGAGAGCAGCCGGCGGCGACTTCGTCGGACTTCCTTCCCCGGTCGCGGCTGGTATGATGGCCTCTCTGGTCCTGGTACTCAGCACAATCATCCGCCGTGCGGACACCGGCAATCCCTTCGAACAGAAGGCCGAAGCGTGGACTTGGAGCCTGCTTCCACTAATGCTCATCATCTCCTACCTAATGATCAGCAACGTGCGGTTCCAGAGTTTCAAGAAGCTCGACTGGACCACCCGTGCCCGCACCCGGGTCTTCATCCTCATCGTCCTGGGTGCCACCGCCTTCATCCGTTTTCCTGAATACAGCTTTCCCCTCCTGTTCCTCAGTTACGTTGTCTGGAACGTCATCCGTCACTTCTTCCTCTTAAAAAAGAGCGAGATTGACCCTGCGCCTGACGATGAGGATGAAGAAGTGGAAACATTGTGAACTTACTGTGGGTGATTCGTGCCCGGACGCGGTTGGTAATAAGTATGGGGTTGTTTACAGGCCTTTCACGAAACGGGTCCACCCTGACCGTGGGTGGAAATCAACGGGTTGCAGAGTTGTCCACGGAGTTCCACTCCCTAATACTACTTCTGGTATCTTCTGAAGAGGATATCTTAAGAGATAGAAGGCCCGGAAACGGGCAATGAGGGGTTGCCTCCCGGCCCCATCTGCCCACAAGTCTGTCCTCATCATGAAGTTTAAGGTCAACCGCAACCACTTCTTCAACGGCTTGGCCAGCGTGACCAACGTGGTCGGTAGCCGCGCGACGATGCCAATCCTCCAGAACGTCCTTATCGAGGCCGAAGGCGACATCGTGACGTTGACGACGACCAATCTCGATCTGGCAATTTGCTGCCGCATCAAGGCATCTGTCTCAACCCCCGGCCGCATCACACTCCCGGTGAAGAGATTGGTCCCGATTACCCGTGCCCTTTCCAGCGCTGAAACGGTGGTCGAGCTCACCGGAAAGGAACGCGTGAAGATTACTTCGGGCAATTCTGTCTTCCAGGTCGCCGGTCTCCCTGCCGATCAGTTCCCACCTGTCTCAAATTTCAGCGGCCAGTCCGAGATCACGTTGAACCAGGACGATCTCGGAGACATGCTGCGCAAAGTCAGCTACGCCCAGTCTTCTGATGAAAACCGCTACATCCTCAACGGCGTCTTCTTCGAATTCAGCGAAGGCAAGTTGACCGTGGTGGCGACCGACGGCCGGCGACTCGCGAAGTGCGAACGTGCCCTGCCCGGTGCTGACAAGCCCCTCGCCTTGATCATTCCCGCCCGGACCATCGTCGAACTCGTCCGGCTGCTCAAGTCGGGCGGCACGGCCCGGGTCTCCCACAATGAACGTCAGGTGGGCTTCACCATCGAAGTGCCCAAGAACGACGAAGGCCTCGTGGACCGAATCCAGCTCGTGTCCAAGGTCGTCGAAGGCAACTATCCCAATTACCGTCAGGTCATCCCCAAGGAGGCCGGTTCGAAGGTGCGCCTTGAGCGCGAGAAGATTTTGGAAAGCGTGAACCGCGCCGCCCTGATGACCGACGACCGCAACAACACGGTCCGTCTTTCCGTCTCCAAGAAGTCCCAGAATCTCGAAGTGTCCGCCAAGTCGGAGAGCGGCGAGGCGCATGAGCCGATCGCCGTCAAGTACGAGGGGCCGGACGTGAACATCGCGTTCAATCCTACCTACGTGATCGAGCCGCTGAAGGCGCTGACCGAGGACGAGATCGACTTTGAGTTCAAGGATGACATGTCCCCGGGTGTGATCCGCGGCCTCAAGGGTGACTTCCTTTGCGTCGTGATGCCGCAGCGAATCTCCTGAAGGGCCTCAGAGTCCGGGGTCCGAACAGTCCTGCAGCGAGGCGATGCGCGTCAAGATGCGGCGTGATGCCTCCAAGAAGCGTTTGGGGTGCTCCCGTCCGGGATCGTAGTCCGTAGCCGGCATCGGCCGACCGAACTGCACGCGGATGCGCGCGGCGCCGGCCGGCACCACCTCGCCTCTCGGAAGCACGTCACGCGCGCCCCGGATGTGGATGGGCACGACGGGGGCGCCCGACTTGCAGGCGAGCAGCCCCACGCCCGCCTCCGCCTCGCCGATGCGTCCGTCCGCGCTGCGCGTACCTTCCGGAAAGATGAGCAGCCCGTGGCCGGCGCCCAGGGCCGCCAGCGCCGCGCGAATCGCCCCGATGTCGGCGTTCTCGCGGTCGATTGGGATGGCGTTGCAGGCGCGGATCAGCGCGCCGAAGACCGGATTGTCGAAGAGCGTGCGCCGGGCCACGAAGGCGATCTCCCGGGGGAGGCATGAGCCGATCAGGGGCGGGTCGAGCATGCTCTGGTGGTTGGAGGCTAGCAGGCAGGCTCCGTCCGGCACGTTCTCCCAACCTTCCACTTCCAACGCCGCAAAGACCTCCATGGCTGAGCGGCAGCCGTGGTAGACCAGGCGGTAGGCCAGGTTCTGCGAAGCGAGGATCATCGCCCCGCCGCGGCCGCGACGAACGCGGCTACCCGGTCGACCACCGCTTCCAATCCGAGCTCTGTGTTGTCGATGCGCACCGCGCCCGGCGTGCACACCATCGGGGAGACCGCGCGGGTGGAGTCCATCCGGTCGCGGTGGCCGATTGGGTCCTGCATCCCTTCCGCGGCGCGGCGCCGCTCCCTAGCCGCGGCGTCCGCTTCCAGGAAGACGCGGACTTCGGCGTCGGGCATGACCACCGAACCGATATCCCGGCCCTCCATCACCAGTCCTGCGAAGCCACCGGCGCGCGCAGCCTCTGCCTGCGCTCGCTGGTGTCCTAGGAGGAAGGCGCGCACCGCGGGATGAGCGGCCACGGAAGAGACGGCGGCGTTGACCTCCGGCGTCCTCAGTTCGGAGTCGGAAGGCGTCACGCCGTCGATGGCCAGCCGGGCCGCGAGGCCTGTGACGGACGATGAGGCGCGCAGCCCCGAGAGCGTGCGCGCGATGCCGGCGTCGTCGTCGGCCCGGGCGCCGCGTTTCAGCAGGGCGAGCGTGAGGGTGCGGTAGTGGGCTCCGGTGTCGACGTGCAGCAGTCCGAGGCGCGCGGCCAAGGCGCGGCTCGTGCTCGACTTACCGGAGGCCGCACCGCCGTCCACCGCCACCCGCACGAACCTGCCCCGCAGGGCGTCGAGCGCGGAGAAGAAGTCGGGAAAGGTCTTCCCCGTGCAGGCCGGGTCCTCGATCTCGATCCAGGGACGCCCGTCGCCGAAGAGGTCGTGGCATCCCAGCATGCCGAAGCTCATCGCCATGCGGTGGTCCTCGTAGGTCCGGATCCGCACGGGACCGGCGGAGGCCACCCGACGCATCGCTTCACGGTCAGGATGGACCGTGAGCTCGGACAGGCATGCGTCGTCCCTAAGAGCGGAGGAGGCCGGAGTGACCTTCAGGCCGATGCGCTCGAGCTCCGTGGCCATCGCCAGGACGCGGTCTGTCTCCTGCTTGCGCGTGTGTCCGATGCCGCGGATGCGGACCGCACCGTCCGCGAGCGCAGCCACCGTCGCCAACGTCAGGAAGGTGTCGGAGAAGGCGTTTAAATCGAAGTCTCCGGACGCGACTTTCGTCCAGCTTTCCACGACCACGCCGGGCCCGTCGGTCCGGATGCGGGCGCCGCAACGTTCGGCCACCCGAGCGAAAGCCGTGTCTCCCTGCAGTCCCCCTTCGGCGTAGCCGCCGATGCGCACGCAGGAGCCCGGCGGCGTCACGGCCGGCAGGCCGATGAAGTAGCTGGCGGCCGTCGCATCCGGCTCCACCGCGTACTCCTTCGCCGCTGCGTAAGGGCCCGGTGCCGGGCATGACCAGGCGCCGTCCGCCGCGTGGGTCAGCGGCCGGCCGAACTGCGCGCACATCCGCATGGTCATCTCCACGAAGGGTTCGGACACTGTCTCGCCGCGCATGCGCACCGAGGAGCCGGGCGACAAAGGCAGAGCCATCAGCAGGGCGGAGAGGAGTTGGGAGGAGGCGGAGGCGTCAACCTCAAGGGCCCCGAGTCTGCCGCTGGTCTCAAGCGTGAAGGGGAAGCCGGTCGCCGGGCCGCCGTCGGGAGCGGTCGCCCGGCAGCCCGCGCCGCGCAGCGCCTCGAGCAGGCCGGCCATGGGACGCGCGCGCATGGCCTCGTCGCCGTCCAGTTCGTAACGGCCGCCGGGAGAGAGCGCCAGGAAGGCCGTCAGGAAGCGTGCGGCGGTGCCGGCGTTGCCGACGTGAATGCTCGCCGTTCGTGCGGGGATCTTTCCTCCGAGACCGCGCACGCGGATCGTCCGGATCCTCTTGTCATCGGACACCTCGAATCCGAGCGACCGCAGAGCCGCGATCAGGATGAGCGTGTCACGGCTGAACAGCGCATCGGTGAGCAGCGTCTCGCCGTCCGCGAGCGCGGCGATTACCAGCGCGCGGTTCGTCACGCTCTTTGAGCCCGGCACGCGGGCCACGCCCCTCGCGGGCAGGAGGAATGGACGGATGACCAGAGGGTCGCTCATGCGGGGCGGTCGAGCGACTGGCGGATGCGGCGGGCCTCGGAAAGAATCCGGCGCACCGCGTCGGCATCGCGCCGTTCCAAGGCCGTGCGCAGGGCGGTCAAACGGGACTCGAGGACCGCGAGGCCGGCGGCCACGCGCCCGGCGTTGTCGAGCAGGATGCCCACCCAGAGGTGCTCCTCTCCCGCGGCGATGCGGGTCGCGTCACGCAGGCCGGAGCCCGCGGCCTCGGCCCGGAATCCCGGGGTGTCGGCCACCGCGAGCATCAGTGCCGCGGCGGCGGCGTGCGGTAGGTGGCTCACGGCCGCGACCACCGCGTCATGGGATTCCGGATCCGTCTCCACGGTCACACAGCCGAGGCTGCGCCAGAAAGCGTGCACCCGTTCCACCGCGCCGCGGCCTTCGGTCCCGGCCGGCGTGACGTAGCAGGTTCGGCGTTCGAACAGGGACGCGTCCGCGTGCCTGGCGCCCGCCTTCTCGGAGCCGGCCATCGGATGCGCGCCGACGAACTTCACCGTGTTGGGCAGCGCGGCGCCGGCCGCCGCCACCACCGCGGCCTTCACGCTTCCCGCGTCCGTCACGAGGCACCCCGGACGCAGATGGGGCGCGAGGGCGCGGAAGGTTGCGGCGGCCGCGTCCACCGGTGTCGCCACCACCACGAGGTCGGCGTCCTGCACGCACTCCGCCTCCGTCGCGCAGACTTCGCCCGCGCCGTACCCGCGTAGCGTCTCGCGCGCGGCCTCGGAGCGGGACCAGGAGCGGAACTCGGCGGCCAGCCGGCGACGGTGCGCGGCCAGCAGCACCGAACCGCCGATGAGTCCGGCGCCGACCACGGCGATTCTCTGGAAATGGGCCATCTGCGGGATTGAACGCCCTTCATTGATGGACAACATTGAACGGCTGATAAAGCAAACAAACCGCGGCCCACGACGACATGACCCCAGGCCAAGATCCCGTTCCGCCGTCCGCGCCGTCCCGCCCCGAGCGGCGCAGCCGCGGCGAAGGCTGGTGGTCCCTCCACGGGGAACGGCTCCGTACGGGCTTCATCCTCCTGACGCTGCTCGCCCTGGCCTTCACGGTCGCCTGGCTGATGACCGCGGGAAAAAGGGCCACCCGGCGCGGAGCGGACGAGCTCCCGCCCGAGGCCGTCGCCGGCCTGCTGGAGAAGTCCAGACGGCTGGAGAGGGAGTTCGAAGAGGCCCGCGTGCGGCGCGCGGTGCCGACGGAGGAGGACGTCGCCCTGCTCGCCGGCGCTCTGGAGGCTCAGGAGGAGTATGTCAGTGCGCGTCGGGCGGTGGGCGCCGACACCTTCCGGACCGAACAGCTGCGCCGTAAGCTGCACCTGCTGCACGCCGACCGGCTCCGCGGGCTGGCCGACCGGGCGGAGGAAAGCGCGCGTCAGGTGATGCGTTCCGACCCGGCCGCCGCGTTCAAGGCCGTTGCCGCCGCGCTCGCCGCGGAGGAGGAGATCTCGGAACGCTGGCATTTCTCCGGACTGGCGGATCCCGGCCGGATCGCGCGCCTCCGCACGCGTCTCCGCACGCTTGAGGCCGAGCCGCTGGCGAAGCGGGGACGCGTGCTCGAGGCCGAGGGCAGGGCGCTGCTCGCCGCCAAGGGCTCCCATGAGGCCGCCGCCGAAAAGTTCTCCGCCGCCCTCGCGCAGGAGCAGGAGCTGGAGGAGCGTTATCGGGACGTGCGCACGCCCGAATACGGCCGCGTGGCCGCGCTTAGGGTCCTGCGGGAGACCGCGCTCGGCCGCCCTCTCGCCGTGGCCGCGGAGGAGGCTGCCGAAGAGGCCCGCCGGGCCGAAAGACTTGGCGACTGGCCCGCGGCCGCCCGCGCCTGGGAGCTCTCCGGGCTGCGCCTTGAAACCCTCCGTTCCGAAAGGCCGCAGAGCGCGGACGCCGACGCAACGCGGCGCGCCGAAGTCGCAAGGCGGGCTTACGCCGCCCGCCATCACGACCGCATCCGTATGGTGCGCGACGGCCTTGCCGCCGTTCGGACTTCGCTCCGGGATTCCAAGGCCGACGACGCCCTGCGGGCGGCCGAGGCGCTCACCGCCGAGATGTCCCGGCTCGCCGAGGCGGGTACCGGCCTCTTCGCCCCGGACGATCCCGAAAGGCAGGAGCTCGAATTCCTGCTGGCCCGCCGCGTCCAGCTAGAGCCTGTCCACCGCCTGCTCTCGGAGTCCTTGCGCGATCTGCCCGGAGCCCGCGGGCGGAGGATGCTCGTCAATGAAGTCCCGCAGGAGCTTCACCTTGCGGTCACCGGAGAGAATCCCAGCGCCCGTCGGACTGCGGGGTCGCCCGTCGATTCCGTCACCTACGGCGAGGCTGAATCTGCCTGCCAACGACTCGGCTGGCTGCTGGGTCGTCGGGTGCGTCTCGCCGGAGCCGACGATTATGCGGCCGCCGCCGGCGATCCGGGCTTCCATGGGACCAAGGACGGACTGGACGAATGGGCGACGCCTTCCGGGCCCGTCCTCGCGGACCGCTTTCCCGTGTTGGGCGGCGCTGCGCCGCACGACGCCCACCGGAGTGAGCGCGCCCGCACCCGCGGATACCGCATCGTGGTTGAACAATAATACGGTCGCGTCAGAGTGTGAGCACCCCGATGTTCCCGCGACCCGTCACACGGCTCCAGCGTGCGGCCTTCTTCACCGCACTCTATGGCGCGCTCGCCTTTCTGTCGCTGTTTTTCGCCTATGAGTTCCGTTTCTCCGGCGCCGCCGAGCTCCAAGGAGGCGACCGTCGCGTCGAGGAGGCCTTCCTGCAGGGACAGCGTCCGTACGCGCTGCTCTGGATGGGCCTGCTGAAGGTCGCCCTGCTCGGCTTCGTCGGACAGTTCAGCGGCGTCTTCTACTACTTCCGCCTCTACGACGCCCTGCGCATGTGCGGGGCGCTTTTCGCCGCCTCCGCGGTCGCTTTGGCTCTGCCCGCCGTTGCCGGTTCCGTCACGCCCGAGTCCGTCTGGTCGCTCCCCCGCGGCGTGGTGCTGATCGACTTCAATCTTTCTTTGGTCCTCTTCGTGGGCTTCCGCGTGGCCATCCGTTCCCTGCGGGAGCGTTTCTGGAGCAAGGAGACGGCCCGGGTCGGTGCCTTCGAGCGCATCGCCATCATCGGAGCCGGCCGCGCCGGCGAGCAGCTCGTCGCCGATCTCCTGGCCCGTCGCGGCCACGGACTCGAGCCGGTCTGCTTCCTCGACGACGACGCCTCCAAGCACGGATTGCTCATCCATGGCGTCCGTGTGCTGGGCGGCTCGGAGCTCGTCCCCGTCCTCGCCGAGCGGCATGGCGTGACCGAGGTCATCCTGGCCCTGCCCAGTACCAGCGCCCGCCGCATGCGTGAGATCAGCGGCGCCGCCTACTCCGCCGGCCTGCGGGTACTCGTCGTCCCTTCGCTGGCCGAACTGGCCGGCGGACGCGTGCGCGCCACCGACCTCCGCCCAGTCTCCGTCGAGGATCTTCTCGGCCGCGTGCCCGCCCAACTCGATGACGTCGCCATCGCCGCCATGGTCTCCGGGCGCACCGTGCTCGTGACCGGCGCCGGCGGCAGCATCGGACTGGAGATCGCGCGCCAGGCCGCCGCCCGCGGCCCCGCGCGGCTCGTGCTCGTTGACCGCTGTGAGGCGCTTCTCTTCCAGGCTGAGCAGGAGCTGCTCGCCGGCCCGGGCGCCACGGCCGTCACGGTCGAGGTGGCCGACGTCACCGACGAGCCGCGCATGCGCGCCCTGTTCGAGCGGCACCGTCCCGCGCTCGTCTTCCACGCCGCGGCCCACAAGCACGTGCCGATGATGGAATCGCAGCCCGGGGAGGCCCTCCGCAACAACGTCCTCGGCACTGCGGTGGTCGCCGGTCTGGCCTCCGAGCACGGCGTGGACCGGTTCGTCCTCATCTCCTCCGACAAGGCCATCCGCCCGACCAACGCCATGGGCGCGAGCAAGCGGCTGGCGGAGCGCGTCGTGCAGGCGGCCCAGGGTCGGCCCGGCAACCGCACGCGATTCGCCGCGGTGCGCTTCGGTAACGTCCTCGGTTCCTCGGGCTCCGTCATCCCGATCTTCCGCCGCCAGATTGCCGCCGGGGGCCCGGTAACCGTGACCCATCCGGAGGTGCGTCGTTTTTTCATGACCATCCCGGAGGCGGTAGGACTCGTCCTCCAGAGCGCGGTGCTCTCCGAGGGCGGTGACATCCTCGTGCTCGAGATGGGCGAGCCGCTCCGCATCCTCGACGTCGCCCGTCAGCTCATCGAGCTCAGCGGCTTTCGCCCCGATGAGGACATCGAAATCCGTATCACCGGCCTGCGCCCCGGCGAGAAGCTCGTTGAGGAGATGCGGCACGCCGGCGAGGAGCATCGTCCCACCGCCCACCCCCGGGTGACGCGCCTCGTCTCCGCCCCGCCGCCGTACGCAGGCCTGGAAGACCTGCTGGGGAGGGTGCGCGCCCTAGTCGGAGCGGGTCCCGAAGCGTGCAAGCGGGGCGTAAGGGAGCTCGTACCTGAATACGAGCCCCGGCTCGGCTGAGACGCTCTCGCTTCGGGCTTCACTCCGGACGCCCGAACCGCACGCTGGCGGACATGGCAAGCAAGAGGAGCGCAAAGCCCGCGGTCGGGATCATCATGGGGTCACAGTCCGACTGGGAGACGATGGCGCACGCCGCCGATACGCTCAAGGCGCTCGGCGTGCCTTTCGAGGCCGAGGTCGTGAGCGCCCATCGCACGCCCTTGAAGCTCAAGGACTATGCCCTCGCCGCCCGTGGACGCGGCCTTAAGGTCATCATCGCTGGAGCTGGCGGCGCCGCCCATCTCCCCGGCATGGCCGCCGCCATGACCTCCCTGCCCGTCATGGGCGTGCCCGTCCAGTCGAAGGCCCTCGACGGCATCGACTCCCTGCTGTCCATCGTGCAGATGCCCGCGGGCATCCCCGTGCACACCTTCGCGATTGGCCGCGCCGGTGCGATCAACGCCGCGCTGGCCGCGGCGGCCGTACTCGCCTTGTCCGAACCGACGCTCGCGGCCCGGCTCGACCGTTACCGCGTGCGGCAGACCAAGGCCGTGCTCGACAACCCGGTTCCCGGCCGGAAGGGCCGCCGTCGCTGAGCATGGAGGCTCCGCTGCTTCCCGGAGGCGTCATCGGCATCCTCGGCGGAGGACAGCTGGGTCGTATGTCCGCCCTGGCCGCGCGCCGCATGGGCTACCGCGTGCGCACCTTCGACCCGTCGCCCGCCGCCTGCGCCGCCGCGGTCGCGGATGAGCACGTGGACGCCGATTGGAACGACCACGAGGCGCTTGCGCGTTTCGCCGCCGGCTGCGGCCGCGTCACGCTCGAATTCGAGAACATCCCGCCTGCGACCGTCGCGTTCATCGCGAAGTCCGTGCCCTGCCATCCCTCCGCCTCCGTCCTTGCCATCTGTCAGAACCGTCGGCGCGAGAAGGAGTTCCTGCGTGACTCCGGCATCCCCTGCGCCGACTTCACCGTCGTTGCCTCGCTTGCCGAGCTGCGAGGCGCGGTCGTCAAGGTCGGCTTCCCGTGCGTGCTCAAGACCGCCGACTTCGGCTATGACGGCAAGGGGCAGGTCAAGCTGCCCGACGCCGGCGCGGACCTCGCGGCCGCTTGGGCGACGATCGGCGGCGGCCTCGGCGTGCTGGAGGCCTGGGTGCCCTTCCAGATGGAGATCTCCGTGCTCGTCGCGCGCACCGTCGACGGCCGCGCCGCCGTTTACGATCCGGCCGAGAACGTGCACCGCAACCACATCCTGCACCTCTCCCTGTCGCCCGCCCGCGTCCCGGAGGCGACCGCTGCGGAGGCGTGCGCCCTCGCCTTGCGCATCGCGGAAAAGATCGGCCTGGTCGGCCTGCTTGCCGTGGAGATGTTCGTGAAGGATGGCCGCATCGTGGTCAATGAGCTCGCCCCGCGTCCGCACAACAGCGGTCACCAGACCTTCGATGCGCATGAGACGTCGCAGTTCGAGCAGCACGTCCGCGCCGTGTGCGGCCTGCCGCTCGGCGGCACGAGGCCCCTCGCGCCCTCGGCGATGGTCAACCTGCTGGGCGACCTCTGGCGTGACGGGCGCGAGCCCGACTGGACGCGGGTCCTCGCGGATCCTTCCGCTAAGCTGCATCTCTACGACAAGGGCAGGGCCGCGCGCGGCCGCAAGATGGGACACGTCACCGTCACCGCGCCCACTGTCGAGGAGGCCGCTCGTCGGGCCGAGGCGATCCACGCCGCGCTCTGATCAGTCGAGCAGCTCCGGCCGCCGCGTGAAGAGCCGCAGCGGGATTTGCCCCAGGCCAAGGAAGAGCATAATCGCCTGCGCGACCGGCATGCGTGCCTTCGCGCCCTTTGCCGCCGCCAGGTAGTTCTTGGCCATCACTTCCGAAATCATCGCTGCCGCGAACAGCAGGGACAGCAGGCAGGTTAGCACGAACGCCGTTCGCCAAAGCCGTTCTGAGGCCGCTTTCTCGGCGGGCCAGAGCAGCACGGCGCCGTAGACGACGAACAGCCAGCCTTCCGCCGCGACGGCGCCCGGATGCGTGACCTCTGCCGGATTCCACCGTGGCATGATGCCGAGCAGCTCATTAGCGCCCAGCGCGACCGTGGCGACGCCGCAGAGGAGGGTGATGAGGCGCCAGAGGCGCGGGGCTTGCGGGTGGGCGGGCATCGGAGGTTTCAGAGAGGTCGGAAGAGGGCCACGTCGCTCCACTCGCCCTGCACCCGTCCGTCCGATCGGACGGCGGGCCCCCAGGCCCCCCGGCATTTGGCCTCGAAGTGCGCGCGCACCTGGTCCTGCTCCTTGGTGAGGATGCCGCTCAGCACGAGCACCCCGCCTGGAGCGACGGAGGCGACGAGGTCGTCGGCGTAGATGCAGAGCACGTCGCTGATGATGTTGGCGAGCACCACCTCGGCCGTGCCCGTGAGCCGGAATCCTTCCTCGAGGCCCGCGTGATGGAATGCGGCGGCCGATTCCGGCAGCCCGTTCTCCTCCCGGTTGGCAACGCTGACCCGCACGGATTCCGGGTCGCGGTCAAAACCTGCGACGCGGCCGCAGCCCAGCCGCGCGGCGGAGAGCGCGAGGATGCCCGAGCCGCAGCCCGCGTCGGTCACCGAGACCTCGGCGGGATTCCTCCCGTCCAGATGGTCAAGCATGCGGATTGCGCACAGGCGTGTGGTCGGATGGTCGCCGGTGCCGAAGGCCAGGCCGGCGTCGAACCAGATCACGGCCGCGTCCGGCGGCGTCGGATGCGTGGCGCGCATCCAGGACGGCACCCAGTGCAGGCGGCCGTGTGACCAGGGACGCAGGTGCTCCTTGTAGGCCTCCTTCCAGTCCTTGTCCTCCAGCGTCGTCCGTTCAAAGGACTCCGGCAGCTTCTTGAAGGCTTTGCGGAGGTCCGACCACGCCGTCTCAGCCTCGGCATCGGTCTCGAAGTAGCCCATGACGTAGTGCGGCTTGCCCGTCCCTTCATTGAAGAGCATCCAGCTTGAGCGGGTCAGCTCGCAGAAGTGGTCCTCCAGCGGCTGCACCAGGTCGGCGTGGATCTCGCGGCGCAGCTCGATCATCGGAAGGGCGGGCGTTCGGCCAGTTCGGCGATCACCTTGGGCAGCAGCGCGTGCTCCGCCGCATGAATCTTCGCTGCGAAGGATTCCTGGGTGTCATCGGGCTCGCGGCGCACGCGGGACTGGCCGAGGTGCGCGCCGCCGTCGACCGCGGCGTTGACCCAGTGCACCGTGCAGCCGCTTTCAGGCGCACCGGCGCGCCAGGCCTGTCCGATGCCGTCGAGACCGGGGAAGGCCGGGAGCAGGCTCGGGTGAAGGTTGATCATGCGGCCGGCGAAGGCCTCCAGCAGGGGCGCCTTCACCACCCGCATGAACCCCGCCAGCACCACGAGGTCGACGCCCGCGTCGCGGAGGGCCGAGGCCCAGGCCGCCTCGCGTTCCGGGGAGAACTTCGTCCGGAAAGGTCCGGGGTCGAGGTACGTCGCCGGCACTCCGAAGCGGGGTCCGAGGGCCAGCATCGGGGCGGTCGGCACGTCGCACCAGACGCCGGCCGCCGTGGCGCGGCCCAGCCGTCCTTCGGCCTGGGCGCGCAGGACCGCTTCGGCGTTGGAGCCGCGGCCTGATCCGAGCAGGGCGACGCGCATGCGGGCAACTTGTGCCGGGCGGCTCCGCCTGCAAACGGAAACCGAGGAAGACGCGGAACAGATTTGAACCTCGGCGACGGGGCGTGAAGATGACCCTGCCCCGCGTCCATGGACCGACGAGACTTCATCCGCGCCTCCGCCCTCTGCGCTTCCGCCGGCGCGCTCGGCGCCGCGCCCGCCGCGGGCGCCCCCGTCCGACTGGGCGTCGACGTCCTCGCCGACTCCGGCTTCGCCATGCTGCAGGGGAGGCGGGTCGGCCTCGTCACGCACCGCGCCGGCGTCAACGGCGCCGGCCGCCGCACGGCCGACGTGCTCGCCCGCGCGCCCGGGGTGAGGCTGCTCAAACTCTTCGGTCCCGAGCACGGTATCGACGGCGCGGCCAAGGCCGACGCCAAGGTGAAGGACATGCGCGACGCGCGCACGGGTCTCCCGGTGTTCTCCCTCTACGGCGCCACCCGCAAGCCGACGCCCGCCATGCTCGAGGGACTCGACGACATCGTCATCGACTTCCAGGACGTCGGCGTCCGCTCCTACACCTACGTCAGCTGCATGCGCCTTGTCATCGAGGCCTGCTTCGCAATGCCGAAGCCCGTGCGCGTGATCGTGCTCGACCGGCCCAACCCGATCGGAGGCGAGAAGGTCGACGGGCCCTTCCTCGACCGGACGTGGCGCAGCTATGTCGGCGCCTATGAGACCCCCTACGTGCACGGCCTCACCATCGGCGAGCTCGCCCGGTGGGCCGTCGCCACCCCCGAAGTGCTCGACGTTTCCGAGGACGTGCGCCGCCGCGGACGTCTGGAGGTCGTCCCGATGACCGGCTGGCGGCGCGCCATGCCCTGGATCTCGACCGGCCTGAACTGGACGCCCACCTCGCCGATGGTCCCCACGCCCCAGGCCGCGCTCGGCTACGCCATGGTCGGCCTCGGCTGCCAGATCGGCGGCTTCAAGCACACCTTCGGCGACCAGATGCATTTCCGGTTCATCAGCCATCAGGGCCGGCGTGCCGATGAGATTGTGAACGCCCTGGGCATGGCCGTGCCCGGACTCGTCGTGCAGCCTCGCGTCATGGGCGACGGCACGCAGGGCGCCTACCTGGCCGTCGGTGACTGGCAGAAGTTCCGGCCCGTCAGAATCTCATCCTTCATGCTTCGGCAGACCTGCGCGTGGCTTTCGACCGGCCTCTTCGCCAAGCACACGCGCAACGACCGCGACCTCTTCATCAAGCACTTCGGCAGCGAGGCCTTCTACGAGGATCTGCGCGTCCGCGGCGCCGCGGTCGACCTCGCCCGGTGGTTCTCCCGGTGGGACGCGCAGGCGGAGTCCTTCCGGACCCGCACCGCGCCCTTCTGCATCTACGCCTGATCAGTAGGAGCGCCCCTCGCGGCGCTCCCAATAGTTGATGTAGGCGCGGTTGACCACGCCGAGGCCGCCTGGCGTCGGGTAGTCGCCTGTGAAGTACCAGTCGCCGCGGCTCGTTGGGCAGGCCTTGTGCAGCGCCTCCACCTTCTGGAAGACCAAGATCAGCTCACCCTTCCAGCCCGACTTGGCCGGGAAGACCAGCTCCGCCGCCTTGGTCGCCACCTCCTCCTCCGTGAATGCGTCGTAGATCCGCCGCACGTGGTTGCGCATCTCGCCGGTCTGGCGTTCGGCCTGCGCCACGCAGTCCTCGTAGACTTCGCGCAGCAGGTCGTGCTTGCCGCGGTCCTTGCACAGCGCGACTGCGGCCTGGAAGGCCAGGAACTTGCCCATCTCCGACATGTCGATGCCGTAGCAGTCGGGGTAGCGGATCTGCGGCGCCGTCGAGGCGATGACGATGCGGCGCGGGCTGGGTCGGGCGAGGATACGCAGGATCGACTGCCGGAGCGTCGTCCCGCGCACGATGGAGTCGTCCACGCAGACCAGCGTGTCGCCCTCCTTCACCGCGCCGTAGGAGATGTCGTAGACGTGCGACGCCATCTGCAGCCGGTTCTTCTCCTGCGAGATGAACGTGCGCAGCTTCACGTCCTTGTGGGCGACCTTCTCGCCCCGGGGCCAGCCGCCGAGCACCACCCGGTCGATGAGCTTTTCGTCCAGCGTACCGTCCTTGAGCGCGCGGCGCAGCGTCTCGCCCACGCTGGCCCGGCGCCGCCGGCGCAGCTCGTCCATTAGCCCGTACCAGGCCACCTCGGCCGTGTTGGGGATGTAGGAGTAGACCGCCCGGTCGTAATCTTCGCCTACGCGGGCCAGGATGTCGTCGGCCAGCGCCGCGCCCAGCGCCTTGCGCTCCGCATAGATCTCCGGGTCGTTGCCGCGCGAGAAGTAGATGCGCTCGAACGAGCAGTGCCGCTTCTCCCGCGGGGTCTGCACCTGTTCGACCTTCGCGGAGCCGTCGGCCTTGATGATGAGGGCGTGGCCCGGAGGCAGCTCCTGCACCTCCTCCTGCGAGGAGCCGACGATGGTCATCAGCGCGACCCGCTCCGAGGCGACCGCGACGAGGTCGTCGGTCCGTACGAACCAGCAGGGGCGGATGCCCGACGGGTCGCGCAGGACAAAGCTGTCGCCGTTGCCGATCAGCCCCGCGATGGCGTAGCCGCCGTCCCAGTGGCGGGCGGCGCGGCGGAGCACCGCACCCACGTCGAGGTGGAGCGAGATCTTCTCCTGCACCGCCATGCCCTCGAACCCCTCCTCGCGGAAGGCGCGGAAGAGGCGGTCGTGCTCCTCATCGAGCCAGAATCCGATCTCCTCGAGGATCGACTGTGTGTCTGTCGAGTAGATCACGTGCGCCCCGCGGTCGGTCAGCGAGGTGTTGAGCTCGGAGGTGTTGGTGAGGTTGAAGTTGCCGGCGACGAGCAGGTTACGGGTGGGCCAGATGGACTTGCGCGCGTAGGGGTGGCAGGAGATGGAGTCGAAGCTGCCCGAGGTGCCGTAGCGCAGGTGGCCCAGCAGCACCTCGCCGCCGAAGTCGAAGTGGCGCTTCACCGTCTCCGGGAACTCGGGCACGATGACCGCCTCCCGCAGCTTGTCGGAGTAGGACTTGATCTGCCGGGTGAAGATCTGGGTCAGCCCCTGGGCGCCAATCTCGCGGTCGCGGAAGAGGAACGCCTCGCCGTTCTCGGCCCCGATCTTGACGCAGCCGATGCCCGCGCCGTCCTGGCCGCGATTGTGCTGCTTCTCCATGAGCAGGAAGAGCTGGTTGAATCCGTGGAGCGGCGTCCCGTGCTTCTCCTGATACCACTTGAGGTCCTTCGTCAGCCGCACCAGGGCGATGCCGCATTCGTGCCGGAGGGAGTCGCTCATCTAGGCCGGAAAGGATGCCCGCCCGGCGCGCGTCCTGTCCAGCGCTTAGTCAGCCTGCGCGCAGGATCCGGTCCAGCCGGGCCAGGCTTTCGCCGATGAGGCCCGCCATGTCGGCGTGCTGCCGGAAGGCCGCGTCCTGGTGGTGCTCGGCGAGCCCTTCTGCCAGCTCCTTCGCCTTATCCGGGGTGGAGAGGGGGGTGGTGCGCATCGCCGCCAGCAGGTCGCGCACCCGGTCGGGCGCCGCCAACAGGCGCCGGTGGATGAGCGACTGCTCCTCCCGGCGGTACTGGAGCGCGGAGGCGGCGTTGATGTGCTGGGCGCAGAGCTGGACGAAGGGCCGGTTCTCCTTGAAGGAGCCCGGGAGGTAGAAGCGGAGGCGTCCGTCGTAGGACTGCTGGTCGAAATCCATCGCGCGCACGCGGATCGACGTCGCGTCGAAGTCCGGCGTCACCGCCACGACGAAGTTGTAGGCGCGCATGTCGCCGAGCAGGCGGACGACGCAGCGTTCCTCGAACTTGATGAGCTCCTTGGCGAGGCGGACCGGGTGGTGGCCGTCGGCGTGCAGCCATTTCTCGGCGAAGATGTCGCCCGGTATGCCGGTGACGTGCTCCTCGACGAGCGTCTCGCCCCAGGTGAGGTAGAGCATGCGGTTAGGCGAGAGCAGGTGCTCGAGCTCCAGCCCGCAGACGCGCGAGGCGTCGCCGACCTTCACGTAGAAGTAGTCGTGGTTCTCATTGTAGGCGTTGACGATGCGGACGCGGAAGGGCTGGGAGTTGCCGAAGGAGCAGAAGTCCACGCGGTCGACGTACACGTGGCTGAACACACTCATGCCGCCCTCGCCCCGCAGCAGGGCGTAGGTCTCGAGCAGTCCGCGCGAGAGGTGCTCCATCTCCTCCGGCGGATACGCCACGGTCTCCCAGAGCGTGTCCTTACCGCGTTCGAGGAGGGGCGTCGCGGCGGTGAAGCCGCGCAGTTGGGCGTAGCTCACGGGCAGGGGCACCTCGCGCCCTTCGCGGGAAAGGTAGGAGCGTAGCTCCTCGCCCACGGGGTAGGTCGGCTTGCGGTTGGTCCGCTTGAATTCAAACTCGGCGCCGGCGGCGTCCATCCGTTTAGGTCCGGGGCGGCCTGGCGTGCGTCTCCTCGACGGTCATGACCAGCGGGCCGTCGGGATGGCACTCCGCGCGGTAGGCGATGAAGCCGCCGCGGTGGCGGTCGTACACCGGCCAGATGAGCGTGCGGTCGCTGTCAGGTACCTCGAGACCGTCGACCTCGGCTCGGGTGAAGAGGCCGAAGGAACCCTCGGCGATGTCCGGCGGCAGCCCGGTCAGCGGCTTCCGGCACTCGAAGAGGAACATGAGCCAGTGCGACTGACCCTCGTAGCCGCGTTCGGTGATCATGCCGAAAAGGTGGAGGTCTTCCGTGCCGATGTGCAGGCCGGTCTCCTCGGCCGTCTCGCGTACGGCGCACTCGAAGGGCGACTCGCCGGCCGCGGTCTCGACCTTGCCGCCCACGGGGCTCCAGCGTCCCAGGTTGGGCGCCTTGTTGCGGCGCATCATCAGCAGCCTTCCGGAGGCGTCGCGCAGGAAGATCAGGGAGCTGAGCTTGAAGGGCAGGGCGGGGCTCATGGCTCAGGTGGCGAGGATCGCGTCGATGCGGCGCAGCTCCTCCGACGTGAAGGGCGCGGAAGAGGCGGCCGCAACGCACTGCTCGAGCTGCGCGACTTTGCTGGCGCCGATGATGGCGCTGGTCACGCGCCGGTCACGGAGGACCCAGGCGACGGCCATGGAGGCGAGGGGCTGGCCGCGTTCCTCGGCAATCACCGCGAGGGCGCGCACCTTGCCGAGCCGCGCGTCGTCGACCTGCTCCGGACGAAGGTAGCCGTGCGCCTTGCCTGCGCGGGCGTCGGCCGGGATGCCGCGGAGGTAACGGTCGGTGAGCATGCCTTGGGCGAGGGGGGAGAAGACCGCGCAGCCGAGGCCTTCTTTTTCCACGACGTCGAGCAGGCCTGACTCGGGCGTGCGTTCGAAGAGGCTGTACTTCGGCTGATGCAGCACGCATGGCGTGCCGAGCTCGCGCAGGATGGCGCAGGCGCGACGGGTGTCCTCGGGGCCGTAGTTCGAAACGCCGGCGTAGAGCGCGCGCCCGGAGCGCACGGCGTGGGCGACCGCGCCCAGGGTCTCCTCCATCGGCGTGTTCGGGTCGCGTCGGTGGCTATAGAAGACGTCGACATACGGCAGCCCCATCCGCTTTAGCGACTGGTCGAGGGAGGACAGCAGGTACTTGCGCGAGCCGAAGTCGCCGTGCGGCCCGGGCCACATGGTGTAGCCGGCCTTGGTGGAGACGATGATCTCGTCGCGGTAGGCGCCGAGGTCCTCCCGCAGCATCCGTCCGAAGTTCTCCTCGGCGCTGCCCGGGACGGGCCCGTAGTTGTTCGCGAGGTCGAAGTGGGTGACGCCCAGGTCGAAGGCGCGCAGGGCGATGGCCCGCGCATTGCCGTAGTCGTCGACGCTCCCGAAGTTGTGCCAGAGGCCCAGGGCCACGCGCGGCAGGTGCAGGCCGGAACGGCCGCAGCGCGCCTGGAAGGCCGGATGGGCATAACGCTCGGGACGGGCTTCGTGCATGCGTCCTCAGGAGTGAAGCCTCGTCGGCGGTGATGACCAGCGAGAAAGGGCGCGGACCCTTGCCAACCGACGCCTCATCCGTCCAGTGAGCGGCATGCCCGAGCTGGCCGAGGTGGAGTATTTCCGGAAGCGCTGGGACCCCGGCCTGGGCCGCAGGGTCACGGAGGTCCGTCTCCCCCGCGCGACCCGCCCGACGCGCGGGCTCACGGCGGCGAAGCTCCACGCGGCCCTGGAGGGACGGCGGCTCCGCGCTTCGTTCGCCGCCGCCAAGCAGATGGCCTTCCGGTTCGAAGGCGGAATCTGGCTCGGCATCCATCTGGGCATGACGGGCCGCACGGAGTGCGTCGGCGCCGAAGGCACGCCGCCCCATGAGGCGCTCTCGTTGCTCATGTCGGGCGGCCGACGGCTGGTGTTCGCCGATCCGCGTCAGTTCGGCCGCGTCCGGCTCTGGATGGGTCCGGGCGAGCCGGACTGGTGGAGCGCGATCGCGCCGGCCGTCCTGTCCGACGCGTTCACCGAGGAGGCGGTGGCGGAATTTCTCCGGCGCCGCGCGCGCTCACCGATCAAGGCGGTGCTGCTCATGCAGGAGCGCTTCCCCGGCGTGGGCAACTGGATGGCCGACGAGGTCCTCTGGCGCGCAGGCTTCCATCCGCGCGCCAAGGCGGGCGCCTTCGGCCCGGTCTCCGTCCGCCGCCTCCATGCGACGCTGCGCGAGGTCTGCGCCGATGCGCTGCGCGTGATCGGCAAGGACTGGTCGGATCCGCCCGACGGCTGGCTCTTCAACCACCGCTGGGAGGACGGCGGCGTCTGTCCTCGCACCCGCGCCCCGCTGCGCCGGGCGGAGGTCGGCGGCCGCACGGCGTGTTGGTCGCCGGCCCGGCAGCGTCTCGGCGCCGAACGCCGTTGACCGAAGGAAGTCGGCGGGCGAAAGTGCGCGCATGCGCGTCACCGGCGGCCGAGCCCGCGGCATCCAGCTCCGCGTGCCGGCCAAGGGCGGCGTGCGGCCGGCCACCGACTATATCCGTGAGGCGGTGTTCAGCTCGCTCGCCGCATCCGTCCCCGACGCGGACGTGCTGGACCTCTTCGCCGGCACGGGCGCCTACGCCCTGGAGGCGCTGAGCCGCGGCGCGGCCCGGGCGACCTGCGTCGACCTGCGCGCCGGTTCCGAGATCGCCGCCAACGCCGCCGCGGTCGCCAAGTCGATGGGGCTCGCGTCGCTGCCGCTCACGGTCGAGACGGGCGATGCGCTCCGCTCACGTGCGTCAGGCCACGACCTTGTCTTCGCCGATCCGCCCTGGGACCTCTGGGAGACGCGCGGCGCGGAGGTCTCGGCCGCGGCCTGCGCCGCGGCGGGTGAAGGCGCGCACGTCCGCGTGGTGCTCGAGGCGCCGGGCGGACAGGCCGTCCCCGTCCCCGAGGGCTGGCGCCTGCGCAAGCTCATCGGCAAGGGCCGCGGGCAGCCCTCGGCGCACGTGCTCTCCCGCGCCTGATCAGCCGTCGAGCGGACGGTGCGCGCGCCATGCGCCGAGCGCCGACAGCATCAGCGCGCCGCCGACGAGCGCCGCGGCCTCGACGCGCAGCACGCGGTCGCCGAGGTGCAGCAGGGTGAAGCCGGCCGCGCGCAGCGCCCTGCGTTCGCCGTCCGACCATCCGCGCTCCGGCCCCACCGCGAGCACGGCCGCTCCGGCGTCACGCGTCTCCGCCGTGAGGGGGCCCTCGGCCTCATAGGGATCCAGCGCGACGCGCAGTCCGCCTTCGGGCAGTCCTGAGAGCGCCTCCGCGAGCGAAGCGTGCACGCCGACCGCGGGCACCAGCGCCGAGCAAGCCTGCTCGGCTCCCTTGCGCGCGTGCTCGCGCCATTCCCCGTCGCGCCAGAGCGAGCTGCCCGCGTACGCGGGGTCGCCTTTGTCCGGCGTGAAGAAGCGGATCTCGCCGACGCCGAGGCTCGCCAGGTCGTGCAGCACCTTGCGCGCCGTCTGCGGCCGCGGCAGCCCGACCAGCGCCGTGAGCGGCAGACGCCGCTGCGGCTCCTTTTCCCATGCGACCGAGAAGCGCAGCGCCGTTCCGCATTCCTTCACCTGCGCGATTCCGCGGAGACCGTTCTCGACCCCCACGTGGAACGTGCCGCCGGGTCGCAGCCCGACCGTCGTGAGGAGGTGGGCGGCCCGCGGGTCCTCGGCGGGGATGCCCGTGGCGACTTCGTCCTCGGTGATCAGCACCAGGTTCACTGCGTCAGAGTGCTCCCGTCGTCGGCACTGGCGAGAGGGAAGGGCGGCCCGGACTTGCCTGCCGGCCCCGGCCCGATAGGTTTGGCGGCCTGATGGACCTCTCGGAACTGCGCAAAGAATATGCGGATCACGGTCTGGACCGCCACGAGCTGCAGGCCGACCCCCTCGAGCAGTTCCGTCACTGGTTCGCCCAGGCGAAGACCGCGGGCATCGTCGAGCCCAACGCGATGGTCCTATCTACGACCGATGCCCAGGGGTGTCCGTCATCCCGCACCGTCCTTCTCAAGGCGGCCGATCCTGACGGATTCTGCTTTTTCACGAATTACGGTAGCCGCAAGGGCGCCCATCTCGCCAAAGACGCCCGGGCCACCCTCCTGTTCCCTTGGTTTTCCCTGGAGCGACAGATTCACATAACTGGCTCTGTGACAAAGACTTCGGAGGAAGAGTCCATCGCTTATTTCGCCCGAAGGCCCTACGGCAGCCAGCTCGGCGCTTTGGTCTCCGAGCAGAGTCAGGTCATTCCCGATCGCCAATACTTGGAGACCCGTCTGGCGGCGCTGCGAGCCCAGCATCCCGAAGGCAAAGTGCCCAAGCCGGCGAACTGGGGAGGGTATAGGCTCAAGCCTGATAGCTTTGAGTTTTGGCAGGGTCGTACCAATCGACTGCACGACCGCTTCCTCTATGTCAGGAAGGCGGCCGGCTGGGAGATAACCCGATTGGCGCCCTGAGGTCACCTGATAAGCATATCTAATGAAGGGTGGGGCGGCGGGCTTACTCCCCCCGACCATTCTGGCGAGGTGTTGACCAGTGGTGGGGCAGGTTGTTCACCAGAACCCTGCATCACCGATGCCTTTCCTGTCACAAGTCCTCTCCGCGGCCCCCTCCGGCCTCCTCGCCGCCTCCGAGGGCGTGAAGCCGAACGCCACCGACCTCTTCCAAATCGGGGGTTACTGGATCTCCAACTCCATCCTCACGACCTGGATCGTCGCCGCCCTCATCATCCTCGCCGTCCGCATCGCGGTCGGCACGCCCAAGCTCATCCCGGGCAAGGGGCAGGCCGTCGTGGAAGGTCTGGCGCAGGGACTGCGCGACGCCCTCGAGCCCATCGTCGGCAAGCAGATGATCGGCCGCGTCTTCCCGCTGCTCTGCGGCTTCTTCGTGTTCATCCTCCTCATGAACTGGAGCGGACTCCTCCCCGGAGTCGGCACCCTGAAGTTCATGCACGAGGGCCACTGGGAGGACGCCATCCGCCCCGCGAACTCCGACCTCAACACCACCCTCGCCCTCTCCGTCGTCTCCTTCGCCGCGTGGACCTACTTCGTGCTGCGCTACGCCGGACTCAAGGTCCTCGTCTTCGACCTCTTCGGCAACAAGGCCGACAAGAAGGAGATTGGCCTGCCCATGTGGCTGATGCTCAGCTTCATCTTCCTCGGCGTCGGCGGCATCGAGGTCGTCTCCATCCTCTTCCGCCTCATCTCCCTTTCGTTCCGTCTCTACGGCAACGTCTTCGGCGGCGAGAACCTCATCCACTCCCTCGGCGGACTCATGCCCTACGTGATTCCCGCCGTCGCCGGTCTGCTCGAAGTGCTGGTCGGCCTCATCCAGGCCTTCGTCTTCACGCTCCTCTCCGCCGTCTACATCGGCCTCATCTGCAACCACGAGGGCGGACATCACGAGGAGGAGGGCCACGCCCACTGAACTTTCGCGGCGCGTGACCTGCCGGGACTTCCCCGGGCGGCGCGCCGAGGACCAAACCAAAAACAAACAACATGATTATCGCTCAAATCACCGGTTCCCTTCCCGCCGCCGCCGGCTGCCTCGCCGCCGCCATCGGCGTGGGTCTCGTCGGCGCCAAGGCCGTCGAGTCCGTGGGTCGCAACCCCGAGGCCTCGGGCAAGATCCTCGTCCAGTCCATCCTGGGCATGGCTCTCGCCGAAGCCGTCGCGTTCTACGCGATCTTCCTCGCGAAGTGACCGGAATCGCGGCGTGGCCCCGCAAGGGGCCCGCCGCCCCCCTTTCCCAGCGCTGAAATCTTCCCGATCTCCATGACGACCTTCTCCCTCCTCGCCGCCGCCGATGCCGCCGCCGCCAAGTCCGGCAATCCGGTGGACGACATCATCCGGCTCTTCGGCAGCTTCGGCGTCGACTGGCACCACCTCCTGCCGCAGCTGGTGAACTTCGCCCTGCTGGTCTTCGTCCTCTACCGCTACGCCATCCGTCCCGCCCTCGGCCAGATGGAGGAGCGCAACCGCCTCATCGCCCAGGGACTCGCCGACGCCAAGGCCGCCGAGCAGCGCCTCGCCGACGCCCAGAAGGCGGCCGACGCCAAGCTCAACGCCGCCGCCGACGAATCCGCCCGCGTGCTCGCCGAGGCGCGCGCCTCCGCCGCCAAGACCGTCGAGGCCGCCAAGTCCGAAGCCGCCGCCGCCGCCGCCGAAGTCCTCCGCAAGGGACAGGCCGCGCTCGAGGCCGATCGCGCCCGCATGCTCAACGAAGTGCGCGGGGAACTCGCCCGTCTCGTCGTCGACGCCTCCGGTAAGGTCCTCGGCCAGACCCTGGACGACGCCCAGCGCGCCCGCCTCAACGAGGCCGCCGCCAAGGAGCTCGCCCGCTGAGCGCCATGTCCGCGTCCGTCCGAGCCGAAGCCAGGCGACTCCTCGCGCTCTCCCTCGAGGGAGGCGCCGTCTCGTCCGACCGCGTCGCCGCGATGCTCGCGGCGCTGACCGGCTCGCGCCCCGCCCACACCCTCCGCCCGCTGCTGCGCGCCTACCTCGCCGCCGTGCGCCGCGAGCTCGCCCGGAGCGAGGCCACCATCGAGCACGCCGGACCCCTCTCCCCGGAGCAGGCCGCCGCCGTGGCCGCCCACTTCAGCCGCGCCCTCGGCCGCCCCGTGCGTCCCGTCGCGCGCCGCAATGACTCCCTCCTCGCCGGCTTCCGCGTGCGCGTGGGCGACGACGTGACCGACCTCACCGCCTCCGCGCGCCTCCGCGCGCTCGAGCGATCCCTCTCCGCCTGAACCAACCCCTTCGAATTACCAACATAACATGAGCAACGCGATCGAACAGATCCAGAAAGCCATCGCCGGCCTCGACGCCCGCGCCGGCAAGTCCAACGTCGGCACCATCGTCTCCCTCGCGGACGGCGTCGCCGCCATCGACGGCCTTTCCGGCGTGATGATGAACGAGATGGTCGAGTTCCCCGGAGGCCTGCAGGGCGTCGCCCTCAACCTGGCCGAGGACACCGTCGGCTGCGTCGTCATGGGCGACATCTCCAAGCTCAAGGAAGGCATGGAGGCCAAGACCACCGGCCGCCTCCTCTCCGTCCCCGTCGGCAAGGGTCTGCTCGGACGCGTCGTCGACGCGCTCGGCAATCCCGTGGACGGCAAGGGCCCCCTCCAGTCCACGGAGCGCTACCCCGTCGAGAAGATCGCCCCGGGCATCATGCCCCGCAAGTCCGTCGACCAGCCGATGCAGACCGGCATCATGGCCATCGACGCCATGATCCCGATCGGCCGCGGCCAGCGCGAGCTCATCATCGGCGACCGCGCGACCGGCAAGACCACCATCGCGATCGACACCATCATCAACCAGGCCAACGCCAACCGCGTCGGCCTCGCCTCAGGCGACAAGAACTTCCGCCCCGTCTACTCGATCTACGTCGCCGTCGGTGCCAAGAACTCCTCCATCGCCCGCACCATCGGCACCCTGGAGCGCGCCGGCGCCCTCGAGTTCTGCGTGGTCGTCGCCGCCCCCGCCGCGGACAACGCCGCCAACCAGGTCTTCGCGCCCTTCTCGGGCACGGCCATCGGCGAGTGGTTCATGGAGAACGGTCATGACGCCCTCATCGTCTACGACGACCTCTCCAAGCACGCCGCCGCCTACCGCCAGATCTCCCTGATCCTGAAGCGCCCCTCCGGCCGCGAAGCCTACCCGGGCGACGTGTTCTACCTCCACTCCCGCCTCCTCGAGCGCTCCGCGCGCCTCGCCGGCAAGGGCTCGCTCACCGCGCTGCCCATCATCGAGACGCAGGCCGGCGACGTGTCCGCCTACATCCCGACCAACGTCATCTCGATCACCGACGGCCAGGTCTTCCTCCAGACCGACCTCTTCAACCAGGGCATCCGACCCGCCGTCTCGGTCGGCCTCTCCGTCTCTCGCGTCGGTTCCGCCGCGCAGATCAAGGCCTTCAAGCAGGTCGCCGGCAAGGTGAAGGGCGAGCTCGCCCAGTACCGCGAGCTGGCCGCCTTCGCGCAGTTCGGCTCCGACCTCGATGCGCAGACCAAGGGCGTCCTCGACAAGGGAGACCGCTTCGTCGAGCTCTTCAAGCAGCCCCCGAACGCGCCCAAGTCCGCCGAGATCCAGGTCGCGCTCATCTGGGCCATGCAGAACGGCTTCTTCTCCGACGTCGCCGTGAAGTCCGTCCAGGCCGCCGCCGCCGGACTGCAGACGCATCTCGAGTCCGCCAAGCCCGCCTCCCTCGCCCGCATCCGCGTCGGCGAGAAGATCGACGACGCGATGGCCGCCGAGCTGAAGTCCGCCTGCGACGTCTGGAAGCGCTCCTTCAAGGCCTGATCCCTCCCCGCTGAACGCACGCCATGCCCAAGGGACTCCGCGAGATTCGCAACCGCATCAAGTCGGTCAGGAGCACGGGACAGATCACCCGCGCCATGCAGCTCGTCGCGTCCTCCAAGATGAAGCGTGCGCAGGACGCCGCTAAGGCCAGCCGTGACTACGCCGAGCTCATCGGCGAGATCCTCGACACCGCCGCGGCCAAGGTCGGCGAGCAGACCCACCCGCTGCTGACCCCGCGCCCGGTGCGCGTGCGCGGCATCCTGCTCATCACGCCCGACAAGGGCATGTGCGGCGCCCTCAACAGCAACCTCATCCGCGCCGCCTCCGAGATCCGCGACGCCGCCTTCGTCACCGTCGGCCGCAAGGGCCGCCAGGCCCTCGCCCGCACGGGCCGCGACCTGCTCGCCGACTTCACCGTCAGCGACCGCGCGAACTTCAGCGAGGTCCGCCCCGCCGCCGAATACCTCCTCAAGGCCTTCCTCGACGGCAAGGTCGACACCGTCGAGGTGCTCTACGCCCACTTCAAGAACACCCTCGTGCAGGCCCCGCGTCTGCAGCGCCTCCTGCCCGCCGAGGCCCTGGCCAAGCAGGCCCGTGAGTTCCGCGACCGTCTCGGGCTGCCCGCCGGCCGCGCCGTCGAGGATTCCCGCGACATGATTTTCGAGCCCTCGCCCGCCGAGATCCTCGCCGAGCTGCCCGCGCTGTTCTTCAAGCAGGCCGCCCACCAGGCCGTGCTGGAGTCCAAGGCCTCCGAGCACAGTGCGCGTATGGTCGCGATGAAAGCCGCCACCGACAACTCCAAGAAGATCGCGGCCGCGCTCTCGCTCGAGTACAACAAGGCCCGCCAGGCCGCCATCACCCAGGAGATCCTCGAGCTCACCGCCGGCGCCTCCTCCCAGTAACCCCCTTCCACCTTATCACTATCATGAGCACCACCGGAACGATCACCCAGGTCCTCGGCGCCGTCGTCGACGTCCAATTCCCCGCCGACAAGGTCCCTGAGATCTACAACGCCGTCCAGGTCGACTACAAGGTCGAGGGCCGGCCCACCCGCCTCACGCTCGAGGTGCAGCAGCACCTCGGCTCCGGCCTCGTGCGCACCGTCGCGATGACGACCACCGAAGGCCTCGTGCGCGGCACCTCCGCGCTCGACACCGGCGCGGCCATCACCGTGCCCGTCGGCGAGGGCGTCCTCGGCCGCATCTTCAACGTCACCGGCGACCCCGTGGACGAGCGCGGCGACGTCAAGGCCGCCAAGCGCTACCCCATCCACCGCCAGCCACCGCCCCTCACCGAGCAGAAGACCTCGGCCGAGCTCCTGCCCACCGGCATCAAGGTCATCGACCTCATCTGCCCGTTCGTCAAGGGCGGCAAGGTCGGCGCCTTCGGCGGTGCGGGCGTCGGCAAGACCGTCGTCATCATGGAGCTGATCAACAACATCGCCATGAAGCAGGGCGGCTTCTCCGTCTTCGCTGGCGTCGGTGAGCGCTCCCGCGAAGGCAACGATCTCTACCACGAGATGTCCGAAGCGGGCGTCATCGACCAGAAGGACCTCTCCAAGTCCAAGGTCGCCTTGGTGTACGGCCAGATGAACGAGCCCCCCGGCGCCCGCATGCGCGTCGCCCTCTCGGCCCTCGCGATGGCCGAATTCTTCCGTGACGAGCAGAACCGCGACGTGCTCCTCTTCGTCGACAACGTCTTTCGCTTCTCGCAGGCCGGCTCCGAAGTGTCCGCGCTCCTCGGCCGCTCGCCCTCCGCGGTGGGCTACCAGCCGACGCTCGCCTCCGAAATGGGTAACCTGCAGGAACGCATCACCTCCACCAAGAAGGGCTCGATCACGTCCTTCCAGGCGGTGTACGTCCCGGCGGACGACCTGACCGACCCCGCCCCCGCCAACACCTTCGCGCACCTCGACTCCACCGTCGTGCTCGAGCGCCGCATCGCCGAACTGGGCATCTACCCGGCCGTCGACCCGCTCGCCTCCACCTCGACCGCGCTCGCGCCCGAGGTCGTCGGCGACCGCCACTTCAAGGTGGCCCGCGGCATCCAGGGACTCCTCCAGCGCTACAAGGACCTGCAGGACATCATCGCAATCCTCGGCCTCGACGAGCTCTCCCTCGACGACAAGCTGGTCGTGTTCCGCGCCCGCAAGGTGCAGAAGTTCCTCTCGCAGCCCTTCCACGTGGCCGAGGTCTTCACCGGCTCGCCTGGCAAGTACGTTTCGCTCGAGGACACCATCCGCGGCTTCGAGATGATCCTCTCCGGCGAGCTCGACGCAGTGAATGAGAACGACTTCTACATGAAGGGCGGCATCGACGAGGTGCTCGCCGCCGCCGAGAAGGCGAGGGCCAAGTCCGCCTGAACGCATGCCGCTCATGGTCGAGATCGTCACGCCTGACCGGCGCGCCTTCCAGGGCGAGGCCGCGCTCGTGAACCTGCCCACTTCCATGGGCGGCATCGGCGTCCTGCCCGGACACCAGCCGATCACCACGCTCATCGCTGCCGGGGAGGTCGTGCTCACGCAGGCCGACGGCAAGGTGGTCCGTCTCGCGGTCGACAAGGGCTTCGCCCGCGTCCTCGCCGACAAGGTCTCGGTCGTCACCGAGGCCGCCATCGACGAGGCCAAGATCGACCTCAAGGCGATTGAGACGGCCGAGGAGCGCGCCCGCGCCGCGGTCGCCGCCGCCCGCGGCCAGAAGCACATCGATTCCGCCGAGCTCGCCAAGATGGAGCAGATCCTGCGGTTCGCCGCGGTGCAGCGCCTCATCAAGGGACGCTCCTCGCCGGGCCTGACGGACTGACCAGCCGTTTCTCGGTGCCCGTCCGCCGTTAATCGGCCTACGCGCGCCAAGCGGAACTTGCCCCTCCTCCCGCGCGGGGCATCTTCTGCCGTGTGATTAGATCTGCGGTCACGGTCTCTCTCGTCGCCCAGGCCCGGGGCGGACCGTTCGTCTACTGGGACGGACTGGAGGCCGCCGCCGCGTCCGCCGCCCGCCACGGGTTCGATGCGCTCGAGGTCTTCGCGCCTTCCGCCGCCTCGGTCGACCGTCCGGCGCTGCGGGCCTTGCTCGAGCGCCACGGACTCGCGGCCGCGGCCTTCGGCACCGGCGGCGGCTGGATCGTCCACAGGTGGCACCTGACGCACGCCGACGCCTCCGTCCGCAAGGAGGCCCGGGAGTTCATCCGCGCGGTCATCGACCTGGGCGGGGAATTCAAGGCGCCCGCCATCATCGGCTCGATGCAGGGCAAGGCCGAGGGCGAGGTCTCCCGCGACCGGGCCCTGGACTGGCTGGCGGAAGCCCTCGCGGACCTCGGCGCCCACGCCTCGCGCCACGGCGTGCCGCTCCTCTACGAGCCGCTCAACCGCTACGAGACCAACCTGCTCAACCGCCAGCTCGACGCCGCGCGGTTCTTGGATTCCCGCGGCATCGCCAACGTGAGGCTGCTCTGCGACCTCTTCCACATGAACATCGAGGAAGCCTCGCTTGCCGGAACGCTCCGCGCCTGCGGCCGCCACGTAGGCCATGTCCATTTCGCCGACAGCGACCGCCGGGCGGTCGGCTTCGGCCACACCGATGTCGCGCCGGTCGTCGCCGCGCTGCGCGAGATCGCTTACGAAGGCTATCTTTCCGCCGAGGTCCTGCCCCTGCCCGACTCCGAGGTCGCCTCCGCCCGGACGATGCAGTCCTTCCGCGCCCATCTGCCCCGCTAAGACCATGCTCAAGCACCAGCTCATCCACCCCAAGATCTCCGAGGTGCTCGCCCGCGCCGGACACCACTCGGTCATCCTCATCGCCGACGGCAACTACCCCGCCTGGACCAAGCGCGGACCCAACGCCGAGCTGGTCTCACTCAACCTCTCGCCGGGCATCCCGACCGTCGCGCAGGTGCTGCGCGCGGTGCTCAGCGCCGTGCCCGTCGACGCGGTCAACACGATGGGCATCCCCGCCGACGACGCCTACGCGCAGAAGGGCGAGCCGCCCGTCTGGACTGATTTCCGCAAGGAGATCGCAGCCGCCGGACTCAAGCTGGTGCTGCAGCCAGTCCTAAAGTGGGACTTCTACAAGGCCGTCGAATCCCCCGATCACATCCTAACCGTCCAGACGGGCGACCAGGCCCTCTGGGGCAACGTCCTCCTCACCGTCGGCTGCCGCACCGGCTGAATTTTTTCATGAAGACCCGCCTCCTCGGCCAGACCGGCATCCGCCTTCCCGTCCTCAGCTTCGGCGCCTCGTCGCTCGGGCAGGAGTTCCGCAGCGTGGCGCTCGACGACGCCCTCAAGTCAGTCCAGGTCGCGCTCGACTGCGGCCTCACTTACATCGACACCGCGCCCTTCTACGGACGCGGGATGTCGGAGGTCCTGCTCGGCATCGCGCTCCGCGGCGTCCCCCGCGACCGCTACGTGCTCAGCACCAAGGTCGGCCGCTACGACATCGGCCACTTCGACTTCAGCGCGAAGCGCGTCGCGGAGAGCATCGACGTCTCGTTGCACCGTCTCGGCACCGACCACATCGACATCGCGCTCTGCCACGACATCGAGTTCGTGCCGATGCAGCAGATCGTCGACGAGACCATCCCCGCGCTGCGCAAGGCGAAGCAGGCCGGCAAGATCCGCGCTCTCGGCTTCAGCGGCTACCCCCAGAAGATCTTCCGCTTCATCTGCGACCAGGCCGACGTCGACTGCGTCCTCAGCTATAACCAGTACACGCTGCAGAACACCCGCTTCACCGACGAGACCGTGCCCTACCTCAAGGCCAAGGGCGTGGGCGTCATGAACGCCGGTCCGTTCAGCGCCCGCCTGCTCACCAACGCCCCGCTGCCCGCCTGGCTCAAGGAGCCCGAGGACGTGAAGGCCGCGGCCCGCAAGGCCGCCGCCCACTGCGCCGCCAAGGGGGTCGACATCGCCAAGCTCGCGCTGCAGTTCTGCCTGCAGAACGAGGACATCACGACGACCGTCTCCGGCAGCGCCAACCCCGCCAACATCCGCAACTGGGCCAAATGGGCCGAGGAGCCGATCGACCGCGAGCTGCTCGCCGAGGTCCGGGCGATCTTCGCGCCGGTGCGCAACGTCGGCCACCTCGAGGGGCTGAAGGAGAACAACTGAGCCCATGAAGGCCGTCGTCCTCGAGCGTCCGCAGGAGTTCCGGTTCTTCGACGCTCCCGAGCCGCCCGCGCCCGGTCCGGGCGAGGCCGTCGTGCGCGTGCATCGCGTCGGCATCTGCGGCACGGACTACGGCGGCTACCTGGGCAAGATGCCCTTCTACTCCTACCCCTGCGTCCCCGGTCATGAACTGGGTGTCGAGGTGCTCTCGGTCGGGGCTGGCGTGACGAACGTGAAGCCGGGCGACCGCTGCTCGGTCGAGCCCTACATTAACTGCCAGAGGTGCTACAGCTGCCGACGCGGCTTCACCAACTGCTGCGAGAAGCACCAGACGCTCGGCGTGATGTGCGACGGCGGCATGGCCGAGCGCTTCCTCCTGCCGGCCCGCAAGCTGCACGTCTCGACGAAACTCACCTACGACCAGCTGGCTCTCGTGGAGACGCTCGCCATCGGCTGCCACGCCGTCGACCGCGCCGCTCCGAAGGCCGGGGAGACGGTCCTCGTCATCGGGGCCGGGCCCATCGGGCTCTCCGCCGTCGAGTTCGTTAAGGTCTCTGGCGCGCGCTGCGTGGTCATGGACATGAACGCTGACCGTCTGAAGTTCTGCACGGAAGTGATGAAGGTCGACGGGGTCGTGCTCGCCAAGGGCGACGGCTCGGAGCTCGCCGCACTCGAGGCGCTCACGGACGGCCGCCTGGCCGACGTGGTTATCGACGCCACGGGCAGCAGCCGTTCGATGACGGGGTGCTTCGCTTACGCGGCCTTCGCGGCCCGCGTGGTCTACGTGGGCATCACGCAGCAGGACCTGGTCTTCCCCCATGCGCCGCACCTGCACCGCCGTGAGCTGACGATCCTCGCCAGCCGTAACGCGCTCTCGAAGGACTTCGTCCGCATCATCCGCCTCATCGAGGAGGGCGTCATCGACACACGGCCCTGGATCACGCACCACGCCAAGTTCGACGATCTCATCACGGCCTTCCCGGGCTGGCTGAAGCCGGAGTCGGGCGTGATCAAGGCGATCGTGGACCTGACCTGACGGCATGCGTCTCGACGCCCACCAGCACTTCTGGTCGTACGACGCGGCGCAATACCCGTGGATCCCGCCGGGCTCGCCGCTGCACCGCAGCTGGCTCCCCGACGATCTCGCCGTGTTGCAGAAGCCGCTCGGCTTCGACGGCTCCATCGCCGTGCAGGCGCGCCAGGTCGTCGGCGAATCTGACTGGTTGCTCTCCCTCGCGGACCATCACGCGAACGTGAAGGGCGTCGTCGGTTGGGTCGACCTGCGCTCCGATCGCGTCGAGGCCGACCTCGCCCGCCTCGCCGCTCACCCGAAGTTCGTCGGCGTCCGTCACGTCGTCCAGGAAGAGCCGGACGTGGACTTCATGCTCGGGAAGGATTTCCAGCGCGGCATCTCGAAGCTCCACGCCCGCGGACTGACGTACGATATCCTGATCTACCCGAAGCAGCTCGAGGCCGCAATCCGGCTCGCGGAGAACTTCCCGCTCCAGCCCTTCGTCCTCGATCACATCGCGAAGCCCCACATCAAGGACGGAACCATCGAACCCTGGAGGTCACAGCTCCGGCAGCTGGCGAAGCTCCCCAACGTCCACTGCAAGGTCTCGGGCATGCTCACGGAGGCCGACCACAAGGCGTGGCAGGCCGCGCAGTTCCGTCCGTATCTCGATACCGTCTTCGAGGCTTTCGGTCCGTCCCGCCTGATGTACGGCTCCGACTGGCCGGTCTGCCTCTTCGCCGGCAGCTACGAGCAGGCGTTCCGGCTCGTCGATGACCATGCCCGCGGACTGACCGACGCCGAGCGTGCCGGCCTCTTCGGCGGCAACTGCGCGCGGTTCTATCTGACGGGTGAGCGTTGCCGGTCCTAGGGTAGCCCTTTCACGCGCGGCGACGACACGAGGCTGAGCCCTTTCGTTTACTGCGGTTGATCATCCCCTAGGGAGCGTCAGCGCAGTCCGGCCATCCTGACGGGGGTGAAGATCCACCCTTTGGCCTCCATGTCCACGCCGGGTACGCGGGGGTGGCCGTTCGCGATTTCGGTCGGCAAGGTGCCGGTGGAGAAGCGCAGCAGCTTCATGCCTTCGCCCTTACCGTTCGTCCCGCGCGGCTCGATGCAGAGGAACGCGTAGAACGCTCCCCCGGGAGTCTCGCCGAGCACGATGTCGATAGGTATTTCCTGCCCGGCGGTGATTTCGATCCACGGCCCGCAGCGCATCGGGCGGCCGAGCGTCGAGGGGTGCGTCTCGTCGCACTGCTGCCCCTTGAACTGCGGGTAGACGTTGTTCTTGACGATCGGGTGCTCGAAACCGGAATCCAAGGCGACCTTCCCGTTGAAGCGGATGACCATCCAGTCGTCGCCCGAACCGACGAAGCGGAACTGTCCGGAGCGAGGCACCTTGACCATGCCGCGGTAGTGCGCGATCCAGCGCGAGGGTTTCACCTTCCCCTCGACGCCGTAGGCCTTGGGCGCCTCGGTGGCGAGGCAAGGCGGGATGAAGATCTGTTGGGCGTAGAGCGTGTGCGGGGACCTGAATCGGTCGTTGAGCGCGGTGGGATTGAAATTATTATCGATTAGGAATTCTTTGACTTCCTTCCGGTAGGCGGCGATGGGCTTTTGGTTGACCGGGTCACGGTGGTCTTTCGTCATCACCCCCATCGCGCTCGTTGGTTTGCCCGCCCGGTCCTGCTTGATATCGTAAAGGGTTCCGGAAATGCCAGCATTGAGGCCCGTCCCGCGGGCCCCGAACATCGAGACGAAGTTGCGGCCGCCGCGTCCGGCGCCCATGCCGGCGCCGATGCCGCCGCCCGCACCGCCGCCGAAGCCCTTTGAGCCGGAGCTGGAGAGGAGCCCGCCCGTGAGGGGGCTCATGGGGGTTGGCGGCAGGGCCGCGATGGCCAGGGGGTTGGTCGCGCTCTTGGAGGTGATGCGGGTGGGTGACTTCGTCATCGCCTTCACGTTGCGCGGCTTGGTCTTCTGCCGGTCCTTGGTGTTGCGCTCGCCGCCGTTGCCCCCGCCCGCGCCGGTGGCGAAGGAGTCGGGGTCGCGCTTGGCCGCCGTGGTGACCGTCGCCACGACCCAGAAGGCTGCGAGCAGGATGAGCAGCAGGTGCACCGCGAGCGACACGGTCAGGCCCTCGCCGCCGATCCGGCGCCAGAACCCCTTGCGCGCCCGGGCGGTCAGCACCGGCGGCTCCTCCTGGGTCTTGTCTTGGGGCTCTGACATGGGAAAGGTTACTTAATATTTTATGGAGTGGTTCTCAACCCCAAATGCCGCCCATGAAGGTGAAGGTCCCGGCTTCACCTCCGGCCCCAAAAGGTGAAGATGGTGGAATGGCCCTCCAGCGTGAAGATGTCCGAATGGGCGGGGCGTCCGCCGCCGACAGGGGCGAACTGCAGGCCGGGCTGGCCCGTCGGCTGGCCGTTCGGGACGGGTCCTTCGCGGCGGCCCGCGACCTACGCCGCTGGGTGCGTGACCAAGGCGGCGCCGCCCCGGCCTCGCTTCGCCGAGCCGCCCTGGTCTCCTGGGTGCTCCCCCCCCTGGGCGTGAGCCTTGCCCGTGCAGCGGCGGGTGATCTGGCCGTCGAGACATTCTCTCCGCCCGACCTCGGGTCCGACGTCGGTGCGACCAGCGCGGTCGTGATCACGCCCTCGGCTGACCAGGCGCTCGCCGCCGTCTGCGCAGCCTCGCTTCCTGCGGCGCAGGTGACTTTCGTCGGCGACGTCCGGCCGACCTGCGAGCTCGCCGACGCCCTCGCATCAAGGGCGCCTCATCGCTGCAGCGATCTCCCTTCCTTGGCGTCCCTCGAGCCCGCAGTTGAACGGGCGTCATTCCATGGACTCGACGGGCGCGCGCTGCAGGAGGCGGCGAAGACGTTCGACTCCGTCCCGCGGCTCGACCTCAACGCGCCGCCTTCCGCCGATCTGCCGCCGCCGGCGACGCCCGCTTGCGGCGAATGGACCGAGGCCGGCCTCCGTGCCGCGGTCGCCGCGATTGAGACGCCGGAACCGATGGCCACCCCGGGCCTCTTCGTGCGCAATCCGCGACGTTTCGCCTACGGCCGGGGGCGCTCCTACTTTCGTCTCTCCGCCGGCGCCGATCCGGCCGAGTGCGTCCGCGTCCTCGACGCGCTCGTGGCGATGCGGCATGTCTGGATTGTGAGCGTCGATCCGTCCCATGATCTCCGTCTGATCGAGCGCGTCGCCCGCGACGCCGCCTTCTGCGAGGAGCAGACGGAGGACGTCTTTGCCGAATTCGTGACGGACGGCGACCGTGTGCGCGTAATTGGGAAGTCCATGACGGAGCCGCCACCCGACGCATGCTTCATCACCGGACCTCTCTCGGACTCACCGGAAGCGGAGATTCGCCATCATTATCATCGTCAGCTCCTGCGGGTCGGCCTGCCTTCGGTCATTCCTCCCGATCGGCTCGCCTAGGGTTGCGTCCCGGGCCGTCCGTCCGCAGTCTCGGCGCATGGACCTGAAGCCGCTTGAGGAGAAGATTGCCTTCCTGCAGCGGCACGTCGAGCAGCAGGACCGCGCCATGCTCGAGCTCACGCGCGAGGTCACCCGCATTTCCGAACGTCTCGCCCGCGCCGAGGCGCGTCTCAAGCAGCAGGCCGGCGGCGAGGATTCCGGACCGCCCGCCGATGAGCGCCCGCCGCACTGGTGAGGGCTTGCCTCAACCTTTCCACCCGAGAAACATACCACCATGCAACGCATCCTCGCCCAAGCCGCAGAAGTGAGCACCGAAGTCACCGACCCCCTCAGCTTCTGGGAATACGGCATCTACTTCGTCGTCGCCATCGTCATCACCGTGCTCGTCGGCCGCACCCTCTTCCGCAACGGCCGCACTTTTCTCGTCGACGCCTTCCACGACCGCGAGGAGATGGCCGACTCGGTGAACCACCTGCTCATCGTCGGCTCCTACCTGGTGAACTGCGGATTCATGCTGCTCTTCCTCGCCACCGGATTGCGGCCAGAGCGCCCTCTCGTGGTGGCTGAGCACCTCAGCTGGAAGATTGGCATCGTGGTCGTCGTGCTCGGCGTGATGCACATGCTCAACCTCCTCATCCTGAACGGACTCCGTTCGGGCGGCATGAAGTCCGCGCCTCTGCCCGCCCCCCCCGCGTCACTGAACGGGCCCGGGCGATGTGCGGTCGGGTGACCCAGTTCGGCCGCTGGGCGGAGATCGTCCGGGAGCTCGGCGTCGAGGCCCCCGTGGCCGCGCCGCGCTACAACGTCACGCCTGGCACGCCGGTGGTGACGGTGCGGGCTGAGGACGGCGTGACCTTGGCGGAGTCCGTTCTCTGGGGCTTCCGACCGCGTCGAGCCGTGGGCGGACGGGATGAGGGCCACGCCAACGCCCGGGCTGAAAGCGCCTACGACAAGCCGACCTTCCGTGAGTCCGCCGGGCTGCGCCGTTGCCTCGTGCCCGTCGACGGCTACTATGAATGGAGCGTCGAAGGACGTGCGCGCATCCCCCACTACTTCCGCGCTGCCGACGGCGGACCGCTCGCCCTCGCCGGACTCTGGTCGGTCACGGAGGGCGCTTCGCCCCGCCTCACGTTCTGCGTCGTGACCGTCGCTCCCAATCGTGAGGCCGCCGCGGTCCACTCGCGGATGCCGGTGCTGCTCATGGGCGCGGCCCGGCGCGCCTGGCTTTCCGGGCGGCCGTTCTCGCCGGATGACTTTGCCGCCCTGGCCCGCACCGCGCCCGACGGATCCCTCGCCGTGCATCGCGTCGGCCCCGAGGTCGGCCGGGCCGCCGCCGAGGGACCGGGGCTCATCAGCCCGCTCGGCCGGGCCGCCGGTCAGTCCGACTTCCTTTCTGATTTGCTAGGGTGAGCGCGTTTGGCTGAGTCTCCGTTCCCGATGTCAGGCCCGCTGCACGCACCCAAGACCGTCTCCAAGCCCTGGGGGCGCGAGATCTGGTTCGCCGATCAGCCCGCCTACGCCGGTAAGGTGCTTGAGGTGAAGGCCGGCAAGCGGCTTAGCCTGCAGTATCACGAACGCAAGACCGAGACCCTCTACCTGCTCTCGGGCCGCGTGCGCCTCACCTTCCGTCCGCCCTCCGGTTCCGCCGCGCCCGCGGCGGGCGACGTCGGGCCGGCGGACGAGCACGTCTGGACCCCGGGCCAGTCCGTCCACATCCCCGTCCGCACCATCCACCGCTTCGAGGCGCTGGAGGACAGCGTGCTCATCGAAGTCTCCACGCCCGACCTCACCGACGTTGTGCGTCTTCAGGACGACTTCTCGCGGCCCGCCGGCGACTGACCTTATCCATCATCATGCGCAAAGTACTGGCTTTCGACCTCGGCGGCACGAAGTTCGCCTTCGGCGTCGTCAATGAGGACGGCAGCCTGCTCGGCTCCGGCCGGGTGGAGACCTTCGCTGACAAGGGCCCCGCCCAGGCCTGCGAACGCGTCGCTGAAGCCGCCCACCGCCTCCTCGCCGAGCTCGGGCTCCGCCCCGTCGACTTCGTGGCCATCGGCATCGCCTCGCCCGGCCCGCTCGACATGGCTCGCGGCTGCGTCGACGGTTCGCCTAACCTCCCCGGCTGGACCGGCTTCTCCATCACCGAGTTCCTTAGCAATTCCTTCGGTGGCTTGCCCGCCCGCATCGACAACGACTGCAACGCTGCAGCGCTCGGCGAATACCGCTTCGGCGCCGGCAAGGGCAGGAAGAACGTCGTCTACATCACCGTGTCCACCGGTATCGGCGGCGGCGCGGTCATCGATGGCCGCCTGATGCGCGGCGCCAACGGTAATGCGGCCGAACTCGGCCATATCCCGCTCACAATGGACGGCCCGAGCTGCGGCTGCGGCAACCCGGGCTGCTGGGAAGTCTACGCCTCCGGCACCGCCATCGCGCGACGCACCCGCGAAGCTCTCGCGGCCGGTCGGCCGTCGTCCATCCTCAAGTTCGCCGGCTCGCTCGACCAGGTCACGACCCATCACCTCTTCCAGGCGATGGCGGAGGGCGATGCGCTCGCCAATGAGATTTGGGCGGAGTCCATCAATTACCTCGGACGCGGCCTCGGCGCGGTGATTAACATCTTCAATCCGGACGTGATCGTCGTCGGCGGCGGCGTCACCGCGGCCGGCGACGCGCTTTTCGTCCCGATGCGTAAGAGCGCGGCCCAGTACGCCTTTCCGCGCCTGTCGGCGGTCTGCTCCATCGTCCCCGCCGGTCTCGGCGGCGAAGTCGGCGTCGTTGGTGCGGCCGCTTGCGCGCTGGAGGGTGCTCAGGAGAAATGATGTTCGTCGGCCTCGCCAGCTCGCTACTGATCGCGGCGATACCGCCGGGTCTCGGCGCGTATGCCGAGGCCGGCTATGATTTCGGCGGCGAGCTGCCGAAGGCGCTCGCGCCGGCCGCCTCGGTCACGGACTTCGGCGCCAAGCCGAACGACAAGGTCGACGACACCGACGCGTTCGAGAAGGCGCTGCGCAAAGGAGGGGTCATCGCCGTTCCGGAGGGCGAATTCCTCCTTTCCCGCCGGCTCCATGCACGCAAGCCCGGCACGGTGCTGCTGGGGTCTGGTTCGGCCAAGACCTGCCTGCGTTTCACCCAATCGCTCGAGCAGCTCGATCCGACACCGACCAAGAACGCCGGCGGAATGGCGACGACCCAGTGGTCCTGGATCGGCGGTCTGCTGACTTTCCATGGCGCCAGCAAGAACGGACCCACGCAGGCAGTCTTACCGGCCAAGCGCGGGGATGTGAGCCTGACTTTGGCCAAGGCCGGCCGTCTCAAGGCCGGCCAGGAGGTCGTCCTCTTCTTGAACGGTGGCGGGGACCGTCTGGTCCGCCACCTCTATGCGGGCGAACCGGGCAAGACCTCCAATCTGAAGCCCCCGGCGCGCGTCAAGCTGGCCGCCCGGATCGCCGCCGTCGACGGGCGCATCGTGACCTTGAGCGCGCCCTTGCTCGTCGACCTGCCGGAGGAATTCGCGCCGACCATCGCCCCCGCGGGCGCGCGGGACGACTATGGCCTGCGCGGGATAGGCTTCGTGACGGATGCCAAGGCCTACAAGGGCCATTTCAAGGAGGATGGTTGGAATCCGCTGGAGTTCCATGACGTCCATCATGGGTGGATGGAAGACCTTACTTTCACTGGCGTGGACAGTGGGCCCTTCGTCTCCGGTTCGCATGTCACCCTCCGTCGGATCATGTGCGGAGCCGGCCGGCCGGCCGGCCCCGGTGGTTTCATCGGCCACCACGGCGTCAGCTTGAAAGGCCAGGCTCATCGCCTGGAGGAGTTCGAGTTCAAGGCCCGGTTCTATCACGACGTGACCTTCTGCGATTGGTCGAGCGGCAATGTCGTCCGCGCTGGCTCTGGCGTCGACCTCACGCTGGATTTTCACAAGCGCGGACCGTTCGCCAACCTCGTCACCAGTGTCGTGTCCGCAGACGGCGCCAATTTCTTCACCTGTGGCGGCGGCGAGGGCCTCGGCCGATCCGCCGGGGCGTGGAACATTTTCTGGAATCTGAAGGGACGCAAGGGCATCGACTTTCCGGCGGCGGATTTCTGCCCTGTGGCGACCACTTTCGTCGGCGTCCAGATGAAGGCCCCGCGCGGTTCGCCCATCAAGGTCCAGTCTTTGAAGGTGGGTGACCCCGCCGATTTGTGGCTGGCGCTGCGCGCCAAGCCGCCCGGCAAGTGATGCGCGTGTCGGTCGTCCTTCCGGCTTTCAACGAAGCGAAGCTCCTTCCGGCCGCCCTGGCGGCGGTGAAGGCGGCGGCGGCGGCGTTCGCGGCCCGTGGTTGGGAGTGGGAATGCGTGGTCTGTGATAACAACTCGACCGACGCCACGGCGGCGGTCGCCCGCGCGGCGGGCGCAACGGTGGTCTTCGAGCCGGTCAACCAGATTGGCCGAGCCCGTGACGCGGGGGCGCGTGTCGCGCGCGGCGAATGGCTCGTCTTTATTGACGCGGATTCGACGCCTTCGGCGGAGCTCTTTGCCGCGATCGCCGACCGCATCGCTGAAGGCCGCGCGCTCGGGGGCGGGAGCACGGTCGAGCTTGAGCCGGGCACGCCGCGCTTCGCGCGCATGGTCTGCGGGCTCTGGAATCTCTGGAGCCGCCTGGCGGGCTGGGCCGCGGGATCCTGCGTCTGGGTCGAGGCCGCCGCGTTCCGCGAGGCCGGCGGATTCGGCACGGAGCATTACGCCGGCGAGGAGGTCTTTCTAAGTCGTCGGCTCCAGGCCGTCGCCCGGCACCGCGGCCTGCGGTTCGAGATCCTCTCCGCCCATCCGCTCCTAACCTCCTCGCGCAAGGTGAGGCTGTACACCGTGGGCGAGGCCCTCCGGTTCTTCTTCCGTATGGCGTTCTCCTTCGGCCGCGCCTCGCGGCGCGCCGACGTTTGCCACCTGTGGTATGACGGAAGGCGCTGAGCCCTTCAGAGCCGCCGCCGCTTCCAGGCCGGGATCGGGAACGACGTGAGCCGGTCCGACGCGACCTCGACTGGGTCGCGCGGCCGCAGCGCGCGCGCCTGACGCTCGTCCACGATCGCGTAGTGGCGCGCCGCCGTGATATGGTCCGCCACCTCCCAGCAGTTCTCCGGGCCGTTCACCCACTTCTCCGGCGGCAGCCGGCGAAGGTCGAACGGCGCGGAGTAGCTCCGGAGCGTCTTGCGCGACCCCTTCGCGTATTCGTGGAAGTACGACATCGCAAGCTCGCGCACGCTCCGGTAGACTGGATCCCGCCAGCGGAGGCAGACGTAGTTTGTCTTGGAGACCGCGCCCCAGCGTCCACCCACGCGGAACGGCGCGATCACGTGGTCCATGTCCCGGTGTGCGTTGAAGTCCAGCAGCAGCGGCGGGTGCCCCTGCAGCCAGAGCGCGAACGCGGCAATCATCGCGCCCTCGATGCAGTGGGCGCAGTCCGCCTCGAGCGCCCTGAGCACCGGCCTAGCCGTGTCGCCCTGCGGCTCGAAGTTCTGGGGCATCCGGCAGAGAAAGTCTTGCACCGCGCGGGGCGTCCGTAAGCGCGCCAGCGTGCGGGCGTGCGGGCGGGGGAGCCCCCGGCGTTCCGCCAGTCGGATGCGGGCCGCGAGGTCCATGGCGCAGGATGATCGCGCCCGACGGTGCCGACAAGCGGCTTTCGGATTGGATTCCCGCCTCACGGCACGCTAGGTTCCGTCCATGCCACCCTTCGACTTCGTCTGCGCTGACTACGGCAAGGCCAGCGAGGTGCTCGTCCGCGCCGATGAGTGTCCCGTCTGTCCCGACTGCGGCTCCGCCCGTCTCGAGAAGCAGCTTCCCGTGGTCGCGGTGAAGGGCCTGAAATCCGACCACGTGCACACGAATGCCTGCGGCTGCGGCAAGCCCCGGAGCGGCGGCGGCGCCGGCTGAGATGGATCCGGCCCTTTTCGAGCACCTTAGGCAGGGCGTCCTCAGCCTTATCTTAATCATCGTTTCGATTGGGCTTCATGAGTTCGGTCACGCCTGGGTCGCTGACCTCCGCGGCGACCCGCTTCCGCGCGCCCAGGGTCGGGTGTCCCTGAATCCCTTCGTGCACGCCGACCCAATCGGCACAATCCTGATTCCCGCCGTCATGATCTTCCTCAGCCCCGGCGTCGGCCTCATTGGCTGGGGCAAGCCCGTCCAAGTGGCGCTGCTCAACCCGAGGACCCGTCGGGCGGACGACCTGCTCATCACCCTAGCCGGGCCGGGCATGAATCTGCTCCTCTGTCTGGTCATCGCCCTCATCGGCGGCCTCGGCGGCTTCGCCCAGGGCTCCACCAAGGACTTCCTGGAGCGGGGCCTCCTCCTCAACGCCGGCCTGATCGCCTTCAACCTCATCCCCATCCCGCCGCTCGACGGCTCCCGTGTGGCTCTGCGCCTCGGGCTCTTCTCTGAGCAGGCCTTCATGACCCTCGCCCGCTGGGGCTTCATCATCCTGCTGGTGCTCGTCAACCTGCCGCCGTTCCGCATGCTGCTCTGGACGGCCCTGCAGTTCATCGCCACCCCTTGGTACGTCCTCTGGGACTCGCTGCTCTGACGGCCACCGGAGGCTTGCCAATCCGGTCGCGCCGCACGAATCTGACACCATGCAGACCCTCGGCGAAAGACTTCAAGAGGCCCGGCAGCGCCTGGGCGTCACGCTCCGTGAGGCCGCCGAGTTCACCAAGATCCGCACGGACTACCTGCAGGCCATGGAAGCCGGGCAGTTCGAGTCCATCCCGCTCGCCGACGTCTACAAGCGCGGCTTCGTGAAGCTTTACGCCAAGTATCTCCGTCTCGACGAGGAGAAGGCCGCCGCCGACTTCAACGCCCACCATTCGCTCAAAGCCTCCCGCCGTCCGCTCGACGCCGGCGTGGAAGAAGCCGACGGCGAAGGGTTCGCCCTGCCGGTCGGACCTGCCGCCATCGACCGCGACAAGCTCGTCTACTCGATCCTAGCCGTGGGCCTCGTCGCGCTGCTGCTCTGGGCTCTCTTCGGCTGAGGCGGGGCGGTTGACCTCCGGCCGTCCGCGGTTAAGTTGGCTCCGTGTCCATCCGTCCCGAATACAGGATTCTCGTCCTCAACCGTCTCTGGCAGCCAGTCAACATCGTCGGCGTGCTCCGCGCGATGAACCTGCTGTTCCGCGGCCGGGCGAGCGCGGTTCACGCCGAGGGCGACGGGCCCCACCAGGTCTTTCCGGCCGAGGAGTGGCTGCGGCACTCGTTGCAGCATCCGCCGGCCCCAGCCGACGGTGTGAGGTCCGCCTGCCTGCTCATCCGGGTGCCCCGCGTGCTGCTGCTCGGGCTCTACGACCGCGTGCCCCGCCGCGAGATCCGCTTCAGCCGCCGCAACGTCTACCTGCGCGACGACCACGCCTGCCAGTACTGCGGACGCAAATTTCGCGAGGAGGAGCTCAACCTCGACCACGTCGTGCCCCGGGACGTCGGCGGCAAGACGAGCTGGGACAATATCGTCACGGCCTGCGTGCGCTGCAACTCGCGCAAGGCCAACCGCCTGCCTGAGCAGGCCGGCATGACCCTGCGCCGGGCGCCCGCCAAGCCGCGCTGGCGGCTCGTCACGGCCTCGGCGCTCTCCGAGGAGGAGCTCGCCGCCTGGCGGAGTTTTCTCGAGGTCACGCCTGCGGGGCAGCTCCCCTGGCGCAACTGACGGCTGGCTGGTGCGGGTAACCAGATTCGAACTGGTGTCACCACTTTGGAAGAGTGGGGTCCTGCCACTGAACGATACCCGCGCGGCCGGGAGGTGACTATCCATGCCCGGCGGGTCTGGTCAAGCCTGCGTCCCGGGAGCGGGCAACCGGATTCGAACCGGTGTCTCCACTATGGGAAAGTGGGGTCCTGCCACTGAACGATGCCCGCATCTCCCAGAACGTCTTCATTCTGGCCCGGCTCCCGCGGGCGGTCAAGCGATGCGCGGCCCTTTGCGCTTCCCCGCCCGTGCGCTTCGGGCATCTTCCCCTCATGGCCTCCAGACTCTCCGACGTCGCGCGCCCCCGCGACGTGCTCATGATGGCGACGCCCGCGCACAACGCCGAACTGCGCTGGTTCACCGGCTTCCGCGCCTCCGACCCATTCCCGGCCTTCTCCGCCCGCGGCCGCAAGGTCGGCCTGCTTCCACTGCTCGAGGTGGGCCGCGCCCGCGCCGAGTCCGACCTGGATGAGGTCGTCGACCTCTCCGCGCTCATCGCCGACCTGCGCCGTACCAATCCCTCCGCGGGCGTGCCCGACGCGATCGTCTTCGCCGCCCTCGCCCGCGGGGTGAAGCGTTTCACGGTGCCTTCCGACTTTCCGACGGGGCTCTTCCTGCGCCTCCGCGATCTCGGGCTCGACCTCGTGCCGCTCGGCGCGCAGGTCACCGAACGCGGCGCGCCCGAGCTCTTCCCCGCCCGTTGGATCAAGTCCCGCGCCGAGGTCGCTGGCATCCGCGCCGGCAACCGTGCGGCCTGTGCTGGCTTCACCGCGGTCGAACGCGTGCTCGCCGAGGCCGCCGTCGGCCCGCGCGACGCGCTCCGCTGGCGCGGTAAGGCCGTCACCGCCGAGCTGCTCAAGGAGGAGGCGCAGGTCGCCATCCTCCGCGCGGGCGCGCTCTGCGACATCGGGCTGATCATCGCCCCCGGCGACCAGGCCGTGGACTGTCACTGCTCAGGCTTCGGTCCGGTCAGGGCTGGTCAGCTCATCGTCTGCGACATCTATCCCCGTGACACGGAGTCGGGTCAGTACGGCGACATGACGCGCACCTACCTCAAGGGCCGCGCCTCGGCGAAGCAGCGGCGCATGGTCGAGGCGGTCCTGTCCGCGCAGCGTCTGGCCCTCCGCCGGCTGCGTCCTGGGGTCAAGGGCAGCGCGGTGCACGAGGCCGTCATCGCTTACTTCGAGTCCCTCCGCTACCGCACGGGTCTGGTCAAGGGAACCTACGTGGGCTTCTTCCACGGCCTCGGCCACGGCCTCGGCTTCGACATCCACGAGCTTCCCGCGCTTTCTCGTCGCTGGCCCCATCCGCTCAAGCCAGGCCACGCGGTCACCGTGGAGCCCGGGCTGTATTATCCCGGAATCGGCGGCTGCCGTTTCGAGGACGTCGCCCTCATCACCCGTTCCGGTATCGAGATGCTCTCGGAGCATCCGTATGCCTGGGAGATCCCCTGAGCATGCCGACGCGTCGCGGCAGGGCGGGCGCTCACACCACGGTCATCGAGGCCGCGGTACCGGTGGTTCGCTTGCTCGAGGCGCAAGGCCGCGTCTCCCGTGGGATGATCGAGGCCGGAATCGGGGCTCGCGGCCGCTCGGTTAAGGTGCGGCCGCTGCCGGGAGGCCTGCGCGTCACGGTGGTCTCGAAGGGCTCGCGCCAGGAGCTGCACGTCTACGGCATCACCCCGGCGCAGGCCCGCGCTACGCTCACCGCGGCCGCTCTGCCCGGCTACGTCATCAACTTCTCCGATGTCTGAACATGCCGAGCCGGCGGAAGAGCTCCCGCCCGACGGCGACGCGCCCTACGGGGCGCGATTCGCGGGCCGGAAGCGGCCTCACGCCTGGTCGCCCCTGCTCGTCGGTCGATTTCACGCGGTGCTCGAGAGCGGCCCCACGGGCCGTCTCACGGTCGTCGTTCCCGAGGTGCGCGCGGTCCGGCGGCTCGCCGCTGACGGCTCGGCGGACGTACTGGACGACGGCCGGTGGATGCAGCTGCCCGGTCGCGGCGCGGCCGCCTTCCTCGCCGCCCTGCGTTCCGACTTCCCGCCGGCTCCGCAAGGCTGGCCCCGCTTCCGCACGGGTTGGATCCTCGCGCTCGGCTATGAGCTCGGCTGCGATTTCGAACCGGTGCGCCCGGCGCCGGACGACCTCGGACTCCCCCGCGCGGTCCTGTTCGAGGCTGCGGACACGCTGACTTTCGACGCCCGGACGGGCGATCTCTTCGTCGTCTTGCGGCCCCGGGGCGACCTGGAGCGCATGCGTTCCGAGGATCTGACTGACCTGCGCGCCCGCGCCGCCGCGCTCGTCGCCCGCTGGGATGCGGCCTGCGAGGCGCCTCCGCCCGTGCTACGGCCCGCGGGCGATCCCGCGCCGGTCCTCGCCGAGTCGCTCGGCGCCGATGCCTTCGCCCGAGCTGCCCGGCGCGCGCAGGAGCTCATCGCCGCCGGTGACACCTACCAGGTGAATCTCTCCACGCGCCTCGAGCTTCCCGCCGCGGCGGATCCCCTCCTCGCCTACGAGGCCGTGCGCGCCACGAATCCCTCGCCCTACATGTCCTTCCTGCGCGGGCCGGAATTCACCCTCGTTTGCGGATCCCCCGAGCTCCTTGTCGAGGCCGCGGACGGGGTCATCACGTCGCGTCCCATCGCCGGAACCCGACCCCGCACCGGCCTGGCCGACGAGGACGCCGCCTTCGCGCGCGAGCTCGCCGCCGATTCCAAGGAGCGGGCCGAGCACCTCATGCTCGTCGACCTACTGCGCAACGACGTGGGCCGCGTGGCGGCCCCGGGTACGGTGCGCGTGCCCGAGTTCATGGCCGTTGAACGCTATTCGCACGTCATGCACCTCGTGTCGCAGGTCGAGGGCGCGCTGCCTTCGCTCCGCCCCGCGCCTTCCGCCGTCATCCGCGCGCTCTTCCCCGGCGGCACGGTCACGGGCGCGCCCAAGGTGCGCACGATGCAGGTCATCGCGGAGCTGGAGCCGGTAGCCCGCGGCTTCTACACTGGCTCCGTCGGCTGGGCCGACGACTCCGGCGCCCTCTGCCTCAACATCGTAATCCGCACCCTCGTCCAAACGCGGCCGTTCCACGGCCCGCCGCGCTGCTTCGTGCAGGCCGGTGCGGGCGTGGTCGCCGACTCCGTGCCCGGGCGCGAGCACGAGGAGTCGCTCCGCAAGGCGCTCGCCCTCCGCGTGGCCCTGGCCCGCGCGCTCCCCGCATGAGCTGCGTGTGGCGAGACGGAGTCCTCGTCGACGGCGATCCGTCGCCCGGCTCCTTCCCGTTCGGCGCGGCCTTCTTCGAGACCGTCGCGCTCCGCGACGGCTCCGTCGAATGCCTCGACGACCATCTCGCCCGGCTGCGTGGCGGCCTGGAGCTTGCCGGCCTGCCGGCCGGCCCGCTGGCCTCCGGCGACCTCGTGGTCTGGCGCTCCGCGGTCGGCGCGCTCGGCGGCCGCGACGGCGTGCTGCGGCTCGTTGTCGGCCGGGACTTTGAGGAGCTCGGCCTGCGCGCGCTGTTGCCCTCGCCGCCCGTCTTCCGCCTGCGTTCATTGCGCACCGTCCGTGACGCACCCGAATGGCTTCCGCGTCCGAAGTCCGCGCCCTGGGCCAACTCCCTCGCCGCCTCGGTCGAGCTCCGTTCGCACGGCGTCGGCGCCGGCGTCGAGGGCGTGCAGTTCGATGCGCGCGGACACGTCAGCGAGGGCTCGCGTTCCAGCCTCGCCTGGCTGGAGGACGGCGCGCTGCACGTGCCCGCCGTATCGACCGGCCGCCTGCCCGGCACTGCTCTCGCCCAGCTCGTCCGTTGCGCCGGCCTTCCCGTGGTCGAGGCCGAGTCAGCCGTCCCGGTTCGCGCCGAGGCCGTACTCGTACTCCGTTCGACCCTGCCCGGTGGCGGCGCGGGCGTCGACGCCTGGGACGACGCCGAAGGGCGCAGGATCTGGAGCGGCGATCCGGCGGCGGCGCACTCAACGCTCGGCCTTCTCGCCGCGCACCGCGCTCAGCGCGCACTCAGGCTGGCGTAGAGCGGCAGCGCCGTCGCGAGCACCAGCAGCGCAAGGAATGCGACCGAGGTCGCCGCCGAGAAGCACGTCGTGGCGAGTAACGTGCCGAGGCGGAGCTCGGCCGCGTCCTGCCGGCGGTGCGCTCGCACCGCGAACCAGGTGGCCAGCGCCGCGAGCAGCGCGTGCACCGTGAGCACGGCCGTGAAGTGGTTGAAGTAGAGGGCGGTGAGCGGGGGCAGGCGGCCTGGCTCGCCGGTGACCGCCGCGACCAGCACCGGCTGGGCGCGGAAGGCGACCGCGCCCGCGGCCGCGGGCAGGGCGGCGGTGAGGAAGACGGCGAGCGCCGACACCGCCTGGATTTCTCGGGGCTGCATGCGCGTATCCTCTCGGTGCGCTCGCCGCCGGTCAACGCAGGGATTCGCCCTCGCCAAGCGGCCCGCGTGTTCCTAATCCTCCGTCGATGGATTCTTGGACGCTCTGGCCCGCCTTCGCGCTTCTGAACGGTCTCGCCGCCGCCTTCTCGCTCGTCGGCGGCGTCGTCTCCGCCCTCACCCACGCCGAGCTGGAGGACCTGCGCACCCGCGACGCCAAGGCGGCCGTCGCCCTCGATCGGGCCCGTTCCGACCACGGCAACACCCTCGCGGCCTTCGACCTGCTGGTCGTTGCGTTCGTCGGACTCAGCGCCCTGCTGGGGGGCTGCCTCATCGGCGGCACGTTCCTGCCCCGCCTCGGCGACGGCTGGGTCCCGGCCCTGCTGACAGTGCTCGGCGCGGCCGCGGTCTCGCTCTTCCTTGCTTGGCTCGCGGTCATGCTTCCCCGCAAGGTCGGCATGCACTTCAGGCGCGACCTCGCTCCGCGCGTCGCCCCCTTCCTCTCCGTGGCCCGTGCGGCGGCCCGACTGCTCCGTCGCCTTGGCCGGTTGCACGACTCGCTCGCTCCGGCCGAGGAGCCCGGCGTTGACCGCGGCGACGTCGAGATTGGCAGCCTGGCGCGCGCCGCCGCCCGCGAAGGGCGCATCACCCAGGCCGAGAGCAACCTCGTCGCCCACGCCCTGCGCCTCGACGACATCCCGGTCTCTCAGGTGCTCACGCCACGCTCCGTGGTCACCTCGCTCGAGGCCGGACTGACCGTCACCGACGTGCTCCGCATGCATCCCAATGTCCCGCACGGACGCCTGCCCGTCTGGGAAGGCGGCGCCGACCGCATCGTCGGCGTCGTCCGCCGTCGCGACCTGCTCAAGGCCGCGGGCGAGGGCCGGCAGGACGCACGCGTGCGCGACCTCATGGGCAAGGCCCATTTTGTGCCCGAGACCGCGACGCTCTCCGACGCCCTCAACGACCTCGTCCGCGCCCACCAGCACCTCGCCGTGGTCGTCGACGAGTTCGGCGCCTTCTCCGGCGTCATCACGCTCGAGGATGTGTTCGAGTCGCTACTCGGCGTGGAGATTTACGAGAAGGATGACCCACATCCCGACATGCGTGAGCTCGCGCGCCAGCGCGGCCACCGCGTCCTGCGTCGCAAGGACGGCCCCGAGGCGCCCCGTTAGGCATGACCGCCGCGCTCGCCTTCTGGGTGCACGACCTCGACCCGGTCGCCTTCCGCTTCCCCGAGGGCTGGCCGCTGGGCGGCATCCATTGGTATGGAATGGCCTACGCGGCCGGCTTCCTGCTCGCCGCCTGGCTCTTCGGCCGCTGGCGCCGGGCCGGCGTCGCGCCGTTGCGCGACGGCGCCGACGAATCCGCGCTCATGACGGCCCTCATCGTCGGCGTGTTGGGCGGCGGGCGGCTCGGCCACGTCTTGCTCTATGCGCGGGAGGCGTTCGCGGCCGACCCGCTGATGGTCTTCCGCGTCTGGCAGGGCGGCATGGCCAGTCACGGAGGCTTCCTCGGCGTCACGCTCGCCTGCCTCTGGTTCGCGCGCACGCGACGGGCGTCCTTCCTCGCCGTCGGTGACCTCGTCTGCGCGGCCACACCCGCCGGCATCCTCTTCGGCCGCCTGGCGAACTTCGTCAACGCCGAGCTGGTCGGCCGTCCCACTGGCGTGCCGTGGGCGGTCGTCTTCCCGCGGGAAGGGCCGGAGCCCCGGCATCCTTCGCAGCTCTACGAGGCTTTCGGCGAGGGCCTGCTGCCCCTTCTCTGGATGGTCTGGCGTTACCCGCAGCGCCTGCCACCCGGTCGCACCGCGGGCGAGTTCCTCCTCCTTTACTCGGCGGCCCGTATCGTCTGTGAGGCGTTCCGCGCGCCCGAGGACGGACATCTCCTCGGCCTCACCGCGGGGCAGTTCTGGACGCTCCCGCTCGCGGCCGCGGGCGTCTTCCTCGTGCTGCGTTCGCGCCGCCCGGAATGATGTTGCCCGTCTCGGGCTGCGGTGGGAGAAGCGTCCTTGGATGATCACGGTCCCGCTCCTCGACCTCGGCCCGCAGAACCGCGCCCTCGCGCCGGCGCTCGAGCAGGCCTTCCGCGAGGTCGTCGCCTCCAACCAGTTCATCATGGGGCCGCGCCTCGAGGCCTTCGAGAAGGACTGCGCGGCCTTCCTCGGCGTGAAGCACGCGCTCGGTGTCTCCTCCGGCACCGACGCGCTGCTGCTCGCCCTCATGGCGCTCGACGTGGGCGAGGGCGACGAGGTCCTCATCCCGTCGTTTACGTTCTTCGCCACCGCCGGCTCGGTCTCCCGCCTCGGCGCCACCCCGGTCTGGGTCGATGTCGATCCGCATCGCTTCAACATCGACCTGGAGGACGCCGCCCGGAAGGTCGGTCCGCGCACGCGCGCGATCATGCCGGTGCATCTCTTCGGCCAGTCGCTCGACCTCGGCGCCCTCCGCGCCTTCGCCGTCGCCCACGGGATCCGCGTGATCGAGGACGCGGCCCAGTCGATGGGCGCGCGCTGGGAAGGGAGCGCGACGATGTCGGTCGGCGACTTCGGTGCCACGAGCTTCTTCCCCTCCAAGAACCTCGGAGGCATGGGCGACTCCGGCCTCGTCACGACGCAGGACGACGCCCTCGCCGAACGCGCGCGCGTCCTGCGCGTGCACGGCATGCAGCCCAAGTACTACCACCGCGAGGTCGGGGCCAACTTCCGCATGGACCCGCTGCAGGCGGCGATGCTGCACGTGAAGCTGCCGTACCTGCCGGAGTACAACTGCGCCCGCGCTGGCAACGCGCGCTTCTACCGCGAGTCCCTGGTCGGCGTGCCCTGGGTCGCCGAGAACCGCCCCGGGGCCGACGACGGCGCGAAGGTCCTCCTGCCCGTCGACTTCTCCGGCCAGGGCATCTGGAACCAGTTCACGCTCCGCGTCCCGGGAGGCCGCCGCGACGAACTCAAGGCCTTCCTCACGGCGCGGAAGATTGGCTGCGAGATCTACTACCCGGTCCCGCTCCATCGCCAGGAATGCTTCCGTGGCGTGGGCCGCGGGGCTGAGACCTGCGCGGCCTCGGAGCGCCTCGCCGCCGAGGTCCTCAGCGTCCCGGTCTTTCCGGAGCTGACGGCGGAACAGCGCCAGTGGGTCGCCGATTCGCTCGCCGACTTCGCCGCTGGCCGTCCGGCCTGACGCTTCAGAAGAAGCGGATGCCCTTCACCTTCATCTGCGCGTGCTGCTCGTCTGAGCAGGCCGCGTCGGTGGGGGCCGTGGGCGCGACGTCGTTCGGCTTCACCAGCCCGTTGGCGAGCAGGTATTGCTCGACCTCGGCGCCGGAGACGTCGGGGAGCAGCACCCCGTCGATCTCGACGCACGGCGAGAGCCGCTGTCCGGAACGCTCGACCATCTCGGCGTAGTTGGCGGGGTTGCCGATGATGTCTATGTCCTCGTAGGCGAGACCGTACTTCTGCATGATTGCCCTGACGCCGTTGCTCCAGCCGCAGCTGGGCTTGAGGTAGCACTTGATTTTCATCGTTTCCATAATGTGCGGACTTCCGACCGGAATCAAGCCGGGCGGCGCGGTCTCCGATCCTCGGCCGGCCCTTTGGGCGCCTCTTCGGCCGGCTCATACCAGTAGCCGATGCCATGGATTGTGCGCAGGCACTCCAGCCCCCGGTCCAGCCGGCCGAAGGCCGTCCGCAGCTTCGCCACGTACTGGTCCAGCGAGCGGCTGCGCACGTCGGCATGCACCCCCCACACCGCGTGGATTAGGCCGTGGCGGCTGACAATCACGCCTGGATTGGCGTGCAGGTGGCAGAGGATGCCGATCTCTTTGCGTCCGACCTTGGAGGAGCGGCCCGCCGCCGTGATCTCGAGGCGTTCGGGATGCACCTCGACGCCGTTGAAGCGGAACACGCCGGTCGCCAGGGCGGCGTTGCTGGTGAGACGGTTGTCGCCCGAGGTCTCGGTGCGGCGCAGCACGGCGCGCATGCGGGCCGCCAGCTCCTCCGCTTCATGGGGCAGGCAGACGTAGTCGTCGGCTCCGGCGTTGAGCGCCCGCGCGATGTTGGCCGAGCCCCTAGCACCGGAGATCATGATGACGGCCGGCCCCACGGAGCTGCGCCGGAGGCGCGCGAGCACCTCGAATCCGCCCACGTCCTGCAGGAACGGCTCCATCAGGACGAGGTGCACGTGGTGCTCCTCCAGGAAGCGTAGTGCAGTGGCTCCCTTGTGGAAGGTCTGGTGTGAGAACCCGGCTTCGTCCATCTGCCCCGCCAGCTCCGCGCAGAGGGCCCGGTCATCGGCGACGATGGCCACGAGGGGCTTCTGCTTGGCTCTCACAGAAATGGGGGGTTGGGCCGTCCGGGCTGGGACGAGGGGTGTTTACACATCTGTAAAAACGCACCGTGTTGCCAAGAGCGTATTCACCCCAATCATGCGGGCATGAAGGGTCCCGACGCGCCCAAGCCCACCTCGAGGTTCAAGTTCCTGCTGTTCCTGCTGATCTTCATCGGCACCGCGGCCTGGGGCGGCTACGTTCTGGCCAAATACGCTCACCTGCGGGGCCCCCGCCCGACCAACCCGATCGAGGACCGGAGCCTCTTCGGGCGTTGACCCCTAAAAACTTGACCCGAGGGCAGGGGCTTATTTCTCTTCCGCTTCCGCCGACCGCCCCCTTCGTCTAGCCCGGTCCAGGACACCTCGTTTTCACTGAGGTAACTGGGGTTCGAATCCCCAAGGGGGCGCCAGGCGAAAAGCTTTCCCACCCGACTCAGTCCGGCAGGGCAGGGCTGTGGAGGGAAAAAGGGCTTGTCTTGGTTCAAAAAAAACTGAAGTATGGCTGACCCTCGTCCCTCCGGTACCCTCCCGCATGACGCCCCCTTCTTCCAGGAGCGCCCGTCGCCGTCGCCGTCCCCGCCCGGCCGACCTCAAGCCCCACGAGGCTGAGTTGGCCCAATTTTTCGTCAGAATGGCCGGAATCCTCGGGGTGCCAAGGTCGATCGCCGAGATCTACGCCCTCCTTTACGGGTCGTCTCAGCCGCTGGACTTTGACCGCATCCAGGCCCGGTTGGGGATGAGCAAAGGCTCGGTCAGCCAAGGGCTCCGTTTTCTTCGCGACCATGGCATGATCCTTTCGGTCCGGGTCGCCGAATCCCGCCGTGAACGCTGGCAGCCCACCCCGTCGCTCGCGACTTCACTCGTCAATCTGTTGCGTAGCCAGGTCCTGCCCGCCTTGGAGCAGTCGACCCCCTCGCTCCGCCGCATCCAAGACGCCGCCGCCGCCGAGGGCGCCACGCCCGAGGTCCTCGAACGCCTCGGTCGGCTCAACCGCTGGAACGGCCGCGCCCTCGAGCTCGCGCCGCTCCTCCTGCCTCCTCCGGAGGCCTGACTCCCGATTTCCGCCGGCCCAGCCGGTGACAGTCCTTCCGCTTCCACGCGTGCCGTCGCACTCCCCGGCACGGGCGGCAGCCTGCGCAGTTCTCCCGCGCCGACTTACGAAACCATGAAGATCGCCATCACATCGGGCTATTTCGATCCGCTTCACCGCGGGCATCTCGAGCTCTTCGCGCTGTCAAGACGGCAGGGCGACGCCCTGTGGGTGATTGTCAACAACGACGCCCAGGCCGCGCTCAAGAAGGGACGAGCCTTCATCGATCAGGAGACCCGTCTGGCGGTGGTGGCGGCTCTCCGTGACGTGGACCGCGCGGTGCTCGCCGTCGACTCGGACGGCTCCGTCTGCGCCACGCTCGACCTGCTGCTCGCCGAAGCCGCCCGCCTCGGCCACCGGGCCGTCTTCTGCAAGGGCGGCGACCGTCACGCCGGCAACATCCCGGAGACGGAGGCCCTCCGCCGCCACGGCGCCGACCTGGTCGACGGCCTCGGCGCCAAGGTCGACAGCAGCTCCCGCATCATCGCGGGCGGTGAAAAGCCTTCCGTCTGACTCCTCCGCCCCTTAGTTCGCTTTCCATGAAAAGACGCGCTCTCATCACTGGCATCACCGGCCAGGACGGCTCCTACCTCGCAGAGTTCCTGCTCGCCAAGGGCTATGAGATTCATGGCGTCATGCGCCGATCATCCTCGTTCAACACGGGTCGCATCGAGCACCTTTACATAGAGGATATGGTGAGGGACATCCACACCAAGAAGATTCAGCTTCACTACGGCGATCTCGGCGATTCCACCAATCTAATCCGCCTAATCGGAGATGTTCAGCCGGATGAAATCTACAACCTCGGCGCCATGTCCCACGTCAAGGTCTCCTTTGATGTACCTGAGTATACCGCCGACACCGACGGCATCGGCACCCTGCGGCTGCTGGAGGCGCTCAGGATTCTCAAAGTCGAGAAGAAGGTCCGCGTCTACCAGGCTTCAACCTCCGAGCTTTATGGTAAGGTTGTCGAAGTCCCTCAGTCGGAGACCACCCCGTTCTACCCGAGGAGCCCCTACGGTGTCGCGAAAATCTACGCCTACTGGATCACCCGCAACTACCGGGAGGCCTACGGCATGTTCGCTTCAAATGGCATCCTCTTCAACCACGAGTCCGAACGCCGCGGCGAGACGTTTGTCACGCGCAAGATATCTCTGGCGGTCGCCAATATTGCGCATGGCCGCCAAGATTGCCTCTATCTGGGCAATCTTTCCGCCCAGCGCGACTGGGGCTACGCCCCCGACTTCGTTCAGTGCATGTGGCTGATCCTGCAGCATCGGCAGCCGGATGACTTCGTCATCGCCACGGGCAAGATGCACGCCGTCCGCGATTTTTGCACGCACGCCTTCCGCCGTGCCGGCATCGAGCTCGATTGGCGAGGCGCGGGAGCTGAGGAGAAGGGCGTCGACCTCAAGACGGGGCGCACCCTTGTCGCCGTCGACCCACGTTACTTCCGGCCGACTGAAGTGGAGCAGCTGCTGGGTAATCCCGCCAAGGCCGTCCGGGAGCTCGGCTGGAATCCGCAGCAGACTTCTTTCGAGCAGTTGGTGCATAAGATGGTCGATCACGACCTGAAGATGGTGGCCCACGCGAATCGCTGATGGACCCGGCTGCGAAGATTTATGTCGCCGGTCACCGCGGCATGGTCGGCTCGGCCGTCGTCCGGGCGCTGCGCTCCGCAGGCCATGGCTCCCCGCTCACACGCACGTCGGCGGAGCTCGACTTGCGCGATGGTGAGGCGACCAAGGCCTTCCTCGTCTCGGAACGGCCTGATGTCGTCGTCATGACGGCCGCGCGCGTCGGCGGCATCAAGGCCAATTCGGACCGGCCCTATGACTTCCTGCATGACAACCTCGTCATGGCTGCGAACGTGATAGAAGGCGCCCGCCTGTCCGGAGTCCGCAAGCTGCTCTTCCTGGGGTCCAGTTGCATTTATCCAAAGTACGCCCCGCAGCCGCTTCGTGAAGACGCCCTGCTTACCGGGCCGCTCGAAAAGACCAATGAAGGCTATGCGCTGGCCAAGATCGCAGGCATCAAGCTCTGCGAACACACGCGGTCCCAGCATGGCTGCGACTTCGTAAGCGCGATGCCCTGCAATCTTTACGGCCCTGGCGACAACTTTTCGTTGGAAAATTCGCACGTGCTACCGGCGATGATCCGTAAGATGCACGAAGCGAAGCTGCGAGGAGACCGACATGTCCGTCTTTGGGGCACCGGCGCACCTCTTCGCGAATTCCTCCATGTCGATGATCTGGCCGAGGCTTGCCTCCTACTCATCGACCGGTACTCCGGGCCAGGTCCGATCAACGTTGGCTCCGGCGAGGAGCTTTCAATCCGCGAGCTGGCCGGCGTCGTCGCGCAGGCGGTGGGCTTCACCGGCCGCGTGGAGTTCGACCCGTCCATGCCCGACGGCACGCCGCGCAAGCTCATGGACGTCTCGCGCATCCGCGCCCTCGGCTGGAGGCATCGCATCCCGCTTGATCGCGGCGTCAGCGAGGCCTACGCCTGGTACCTCGCGTACGCCGCCGAAGCGCGGCGCTGAGCGCAGCTGCTTGGTGCAAAAGTATTTTCAGGGGCAGGGGCAGGGGCAGGGACAGGGGCAGAGATGCAACTTCGGCATCTCAATCTGAGCGAACCATCCTAGGAGCCGGCCGCCCAAATCCGAGATTCGCAATTCAGGATATTTTCCTGTCCCCGCCCCTGTCCCTGCCCCTGTACCTGTCCCTAATCTAACCTTTGCACTTTTGCACAGGAGCTCCGTTCCGGTTTGCACCTTTGCACTGCCTCCCCACCGCCTCCCCCTGAGCCTTCGCGCCTCCCCCTCGCCCACGTGCCAGCTTGTCCCCTGAACTGAAATGCCCTCCGTCACCCTCTGCATCCCCGCGCGTCTCGCCTCGACGCGCCTTCCGCGCAAAGTCCTGCTCGACCTCGGCGGCAAGCCCGTCGTCCAGCATGTCTGGGAGCGCGCCAAGCAGGCCCGCCAGGCCGACCGCGTCGTGCTGCTGACCGACTCCGAGGAGGTCGCCGGCGTCGCCCGCGGCTTCGGTGCGGAGGTCATGATGACCGATCCGGCCTGTCCCTCGGGCACGGCCCGCATGGCCAGCGTGATCGACCGTCTGTCCGGCGATTTCTTCCTCAATGTGCAGGGCGACGAGCCGTTCATCGAGCCCGCGCTGCTCGACGGACTCATCAGCCGCTGGAAGGAGACCGGGTGCCGCCTGGTCACCGCGGTCTCCCGCATCGCGTCCGCCGAGCGCCTCCTCGCCGCCAGCGTGGTCAAGGTCGTCCGGGCGGAGGACGGCACGGCCCTCTACTTCTCCCGCAGCCCCGTCCCGCACCTGCGCGGCGTCGATTTGGCGGAATGGACCGCGCGGCGCGATTACTGGGCGCACATCGGCATCTACGGCTACGACCGCGCTACCCTCGCCGCCTATCCCGGCCTCGGGGCCACCGAGCTCGAGACAGCCGAGTCGCTCGAGCAGCTCCGCTTCCTCGCGCACGGCATGACCTTCCAGACCGTTATCACCGGCTACCATCCCGTGGCCATCGACACCCCCGCCGACCTCGAGGCCGCGCGGAAGATGGTGTGACGCGTGCCACGTGCCAAGCGCCGCGGTGTAAAAGTGTTTTAAGGGACAGGGGCAGGGACAGGGGCAGGGACAGGCATGCGACTTCAGTATCTGAATCTGAGCGAACTGGACCAGGAACCACTCGCCTAAATCCGAGATGCGCAATTCGGGATGTTTCCCCGCCCCTGTCCCTGCCCCTAATCTCACCTTTGCACTGCTTCTAATCAACTCCTCCTCCCCCTTCTAAACCCATACGCTCGCCCATCATGCCCACCCCCCTCGAATCCGCCCGTGCGCTGCTCGCCGCCGAGGCCGCCGCGCTTTCCGAACTCGCCGCCCGCATCGGCGCGCCCTTTGAGCGCGCCGTCGAAAGCATCGCCGCCCATCGCGGCAAGGTCGTCGTCTGCGGCGTTGGCAAGTCCGGCCTCATCGGCCAGAAGGTCGCCGCGACGCTCTGCAGCACCGGCACGCCCGCCATCTTCCTCCACGCCGCCGACGCGGTCCATGGCGACCTGGGCATCCTGCAGCCCGGCGATCCGGTCATCCTCGTCTCCCGCTCCGGCACCACCGCCGAGCTGGTGCGCCTCATCCCGGTCCTGCGCGGCTTCGGCTCCCCGCTCATCGCCATCGTCGGCAATCTCTCCTCGCCGCTCGCGGAGCAGTCCGACGTGGTCCTCGACATCGGCGCCCGCCCCGAGGCCGATCCGCTCGGGCTGGTCCCGACCACCAGCGCGCTGCTGACCCTCGCGCTCGGCGACGCGCTCGCGGCGGCGCTCATGACGAAGCGCGGCTTCGGTCCGTCCGACTTCGCCCGGTTCCATCCCGCCGGCCAGCTCGGCCGCAACCTCACCCTCACGGTCGGTGAGGCGCTCCAGCCGCTCGAACGCTGCGCCTGCGCACGCCCGGGCGACTCCCTGCGCGACACGGTCATCGCCATGACGCGCCACCCGCACGGCGCCGCCTGCGTGCTCGGCGCGGACGGCACGCTCGCCGGCCTGATCACCGACGGCGACCTGCGTCGCGCGCTCGGCCGCGGCGTCGACCTCAACGCCGCCCGCGCGGGCGACATCATGACGGCCAATCCCATCCGCGCCCACGGCCCGATGTCCCTCGCCGAGGCCGCCCGCCTGATGGAGGACCGCCCCTCGCAGATCTCCGTGCTGCCCGTGACCGACGCCGCGACGAACCGTTGCCTCGGCCTCATCCGCATCCACGACATCTACCAGGCCGGTCTGGTCTGACCCGCATGCGCACGAAGTCCGCCCATCATCGCGATTCCTCGCTCACCCCGCGCGAGCGCGCCGTGCTCGTCGTCGCCGCGGCGGTGCTCGCGCTCGTGCCGTGGTCCTGGGGCGGCTCCGTGCCTTGGACGGTCTTCGCCGGCTGCGGCTTCTCCCTGGCCGCGCTCCTCGCCGCGGTCGGCACCCTCGGCGGTCAGCGCGTTGCCCTCCTCGTCTGGGGCGTCCTGCTCGGGACCTCCTTCGCCTTCGTGCCTGCCGACGTTCCCGCGTGGTCGCACGCGTGGCTGGACTGGACCGCCTTCCCGATGTGCGGCCTCGCCGGCTCCGCCTTCGCCGCCTGGTCCATGCGCGCGGACCTCCGTTCACGCACCTCGGCGGAGTCCTGCGCGGACCTCTGCCAGTTCGTGCCTTTTTGGGCCGGCCTCGCCTTCGCCGCCTACGTGACCGTGCAGGCCCTCAACCCGTGGGTACGCGTCGATGACGTCGAGGGGTTCTGGAAGGCGCAGGGCCTCGCGTTGCCCAAGGGTGAGGCGACTCACGTGCTCCGATCCCTCGACCACGTCGCCTGGCTGCCCTCGGGCGTCGAGGCTCCGTTCTCCGGCGGCAACCGCCTCTGGTTCGGCATGAATGCCTGGCGCGTGCTCGTCACCCTCGCCGGCCCCTGGATGCTCTTCTGCGCGCTGGCGGTCGGCCTGCCGCGCCGTCGCGGCTACGTGACGCTCGGCTGGATCTCGGTGCTGTCCGCCGTCGTCGTCGGCGCCTTCGGACTCGTCAACCAACTTTCGCGCGGGACTTTGCTGGGCGTGAGTGTCCCTACGGACACGACCACATTTGGAACCTTTTTCGCACGCACGCACGCTGCGGTCTACCTCTACTTGCACGTTGCTCTGGCGCTCGCGCTGGGCCTCTGGCATCTCCGCCGCTTGGCGGAGCACGCCTCGCTCGGCGGCCCCCACCTTCTGGCCGGGTTCGCCGCGCTCACGCTCGCGGCCGTCGCGGCCATGGTCAACAGCATGGGGGCCGTCGCGGTCATTGCGCTGCTCTTCCTCGTCGTGCTGCCCCTCGCCTGGAAGGTCGGGCTCCGCTCGGCGGGCTTCGACGTGAAGGACGGCGCGTTCTACGCCGCCGTCGCATCGCTCTTCGCGGCCCTCGCGCTGCTCTCCGTGGCCGATTTCGGCCAGCTCGAGAAGAAGCTCCACTCCAAGATCGCGGCTTTCAGCGCGTCCGGCGCCGATGACCGCGCGCCCTACCGCCGGGCCACCTGGGCGATGGCCACCGAAGGCGGGCTCACGGGCCGGGTCTGGTGCGGCTGGGGCGCGGGCTCCTACCGCTGGATTTCGCCGCCCTACCAGGCGGCGCAGCCGGAGCTGCTCCGTCAGAACGGCTCCATGCGCTACCGGGCCCACTACGCTCACAACGACTGGCTGCAGCTGCTGGCCGAGGTCGGCATCCTCGGCTGCCTGCCCGTGCTCGTGGCCCTCGGCTGGCTCTTGCGTCGGTTGCGTCTGGCGTTCGTCCCCGGCCGTCCCGAGGCGCTCGTGCTCGGCGGCGCGCTCCTCCTCTTCGGTCTGCACGCGTGGTTCGACCTGCTGGTCTGGTTCACGCCGGTCCTCTACGCGCTCGCGTTGGTCACGTCGGCCCTGCTCGCCTTCCTGGCCCGTTCCTCCTCCGCGCCGGAGGCCTGACCCTTGCTGCAGCTCTTCCAGCGTCTCGACTCGGGAGTCACCGAGCTCGTCGAGGTGCCCGCTCCGGGTCCCGCGCGCGGTCGCGTGCTCGTGCGCACGACACGCTCGCTGGTCTCGCCCGGGACGGAGCGGATGCTGGTCGCGTTCGGTCGCGCGGGCTGGATCGGCAAGGCGCTCGCGCAGCCGGAGCGTCTCCGCGCGCTTCTCGCCCGCGCCCGCGCCGAGGGCTTCGGCGAGGCCTTCGCTGCGGTGCGCCGACGGCTGGCCGAGCCGGTCGCGCTCGGCTACTGTCAGACGGGCGTGGTGCTCGACGGCGGCGGCACGGACTTCACGCCCGGCGAACGCGTCGTGACCAACGGGCCTCACGCGGGCGTGGTCTCTTCGCCCGTCGCCCTCACCGTCCGGGTGCCGGCCGGGGTCACGGACGAACAGGCGGCCTTCGCCCCGCTCGCCGCGGTCGCGTTGGAAGGCCTCGCCCTGCTCGCCCCGGCCCCGGGAGACCGGGTGGCGGTCATGGGCCTCGGGTTGGTCGGGCAGCTGACCGCCCAGCTGCTCCGCGCCATGGGCTGCGTGCCTCTCGGCTTCGATCCTGATTCCTCCGCCCGGGCCCTTGCCCGCCGTCACGGCGTCGAGGTCTGCGAGGAGGGCGATCCGGTCGCCGCCGTCATGCGCTGGACGGAAGGGAAGGGCGTGGCCGGCGTGATCATCACGGCCAGCACCGCCTCGCACGCCCCCGTCAACGACGCGGCGCGCATGTGTCGTTTCCGCGGCGCCGTGGTGCTGGTCGGCGTCGTCGGCCTCCGTCTCGACCGCGCCGCGTTCTACGCGAACGAAGTTTCGTTCCGCGTCTCGAACTCCTATGGGCCCCGCGACCGCACGGGCCCCGGTTCGGCGTCCGACCACTTCGCCCGCGCGCTCGTCTGGATCGCCTCCGGCGACCTGCAGGTCGGCTCGCTCACCGCGGGCCGCGTGCCTCTCCAGGACGCGCCCGCGCTCTACGCGGACCTCGGCGCCTCGGGCGGGCTCGGCCGGCTGCTGGTGCATCCGGAGCCGGTGCTCGCGCGCACGGTGCCGCTCGGACCTCCCAAGTCCGCAGGCACGGGCGTCGCCGTCCTCGGCGCCGGCGTCTTCGCCCGGGCCGCGCTGCTTCCCGCGCTCGCCTCCTGCGGCGAGCCCGTCTCGCTCCGCCATGTCGTCTCCGCGCGCGGCGCCTCGGCCCGCTTCCTCGGCGCGGCGCATGGCGCGGCCTTCGTCGGGACCGACGTGACCGCGGCGCTCGCCGACCCCGCGGTCACTGCCGTGTTCGTCGCGATGCGCCACGCCGACCACGCGGAGACCGCCCTCGCCGCGCTGCGCGCGGGCCGGCACGTGTGGGTCGAGAAGCCGCTGGCGTTGGGCGCCATGGATGTCGACGCGGTCATCGACGAGGCCGCCGGCCGCGGCCTCACGCTCATGGTCGGCTTCAACCGCCGCTTCGCCCCGCTCGCTGTCCGTCTCCATGAGGCGATCCGTGACGCCGCCGGCCAGAGGCATTTCCGCATCGACGTCGCCGCCGGCCGGCTGCCCGCAGGTCATTGGGCCCTCGACCGTGCCGAGGGCGGCGGCCGCATCGTCGGCGAAGCCTGCCACTTCGTCGACCTGCTCCGCTTCCTTGCCGGTGCCCCCGTGAAGTCGTGGTCCGTCGTCTCCCGCGGGCGCGACGGGCAGGACGGCGGCAGGTTCTCCTTCGAGTTCGCCAATGGCGACCGCGGCATCCTCAACTACCTCACTGATGCTCCGGAGGGCGCCCCCAAGGAGACCGTCCGCGCCGAAGGTCCGGGCTGGAGCGCCGGGATTGTCGGCTGGCGGTCGCTGCGTTGTGAGGGCCTGTCCGTTCGTGGCGTCCGGGCCATGCCCTGGACGCGGGCCGACAAGGGCCATGCCGCGGCCGTCGCCGCCTTCCTCCGCGCCGTCCGCACCGGAGGCCCCGCCCCGATTCCCGCCGAAGAGCTCCGCGAAGTCTCGCGTCTCGCGGTGGCGATGCAGGGCTGAACCGACCTTTCCATCTTCATGCGCAACGTCTGCGTCCTGGGCCTCGGGTATATCGGCCTGCCCACCGCCTCCGTCCTCGCCACGCGCGGCTGCTCCGTGCTCGGCGTCGACGTCTCGCCGCAGGTCCTCGCCGTGGTCGGCTCGGGCCGCGCCCACGTCGCCGAGCCCGACCTCGACGTGCTTGTGCGTGCGGCAGTGGGCTCCGGCAATCTCCGCGTCGCCCCGACGCCCGCCCCGGCGGAGGTCTTCATCATCGCCGTGCCGACGCCGTTCCGCGATGGACCCGGCGGGTCCCGCACCCCCGACCTCTCCTTCGTCGAGGCGGCGGCGCGTTCGCTCGCTTCCGTCGTCGCCGACGGCAACCTCGTCATCCTGGAGTCCACCTCCCCCGTCGGCACCACGGAGAAGGTGCGCGCCTGGGTCGAGGAAGGCCTGGCCGCCGCCGGCCGCCGCGTCTCCGGACTGCTCTACGCCCATTGTCCGGAGCGCGTGCTGCCCGGCCAGGTGCTCCGCGAGCTGGTGACGAACGACCGCATCTGCGGCGGGCTCACCCCGGAGGCGTCGGCGCGCGCCCGCGACCTCTACGCCGGCTTCTGCACCGCCCGCATCTTCCTGACCGACGCCCGCACGGCCGAGCTGGCCAAGCTCGCCGAGAACGCCTACCGCGACGTCAACATCGCCTACGCCAACGAGCTCGCGGCGGTCTGCGAGCGGGTGGGCGTCGACGTCTGGGAGCTCATCGCCCTGGCCAACCGCCATCCGCGTGTGAACATCCTGCGGCCCGGTCCCGGCGTCGGCGGCCACTGCGTCGCGGTCGACCCGTGGTTCATCGTCGACGCGGCGCCGGACCGCACCCCGCTGATCCGCGCCGCCCGCGCGGTCAACGACGGCCGCCCCGCCGCGGTGGCTTCGCGCGTGCTCGAGGGGCTCGCCCCCGGCGCGACGGTCGCCTGCCTCGGCCTCGCCTTCAAGCCGGACGTCGACGACCTCCGCGAGTCTCCCGCCGTGATCGTGGCCGCGCGTCTCGCTGACGCCGGCTGCCGCGTGCTCGCCGTGGAGCCGCATGCGCGCGAACTGCCCGAAGTCCTCCGCGGGCGCGCCGAGCTCGTCAAGCTCGAGGACGCGCTCGCCCGGGCCGACGCGTTCGCGCTCCTCGTCGACCACCGTGCGTTCGCCGGCCTGCGTCTCTCTGACCTCCGCGGCCGGCCGTTCACGGATACGCGCGGGATGGTCCGCTCCTGAAGTCCGCCGTGCTGGTCGACCTGCTCCGCCATCTCGGTCCCTCGTGGCTTGTCCGTCGGGGGTGGCACGCCTTCGCCCGCCGATCGGGTCTTCTCGCGCTGCGCATGCCCGCCCGCCCGTGGCCGGCCTGGGGTCCTTCCGGTGCCGAAGGCAACGCCTTCGTGTGCGAGTGGCTCGCCGCATCGCCCCGCCTGCCCGTATGCCTGCAGCGACGTGAAGCCCTCGCACCGTTGCTTGAGGCGTGGTCTGTCGAGGCGGGCCATCCTCTCGCCGCGGAAGCCTCCGCCCTGGCGCACGGCCGGTTCCGGGTCTTCTCCGACCGACTCGTCGACCTCGGCTCGCCGCCCCGCTGGTCGCAGGACGTGCTCGACGGCGCCGACCACGCCTCGACGCGCCACGCGTCGCGGCTCGGCGACGCCGGAGCGCATGACGTGAAGGCCGCATGGGAAGTCTCGCGCTTCACCTGGTCCGCCACGTTGGTCCGGGCCCGCCTGCTGGATGGCGATGAGCGGCATGCCGAGCTCTTCTGGCGGCTGCTCGAGGACTGGGCTAAGGCCAATCCCCCGAACGTCGGCCGGCAGTGGATGTGCGCGCAGGAGGCCTCGTTGCGTCTCATCGCGGTCGCTTTCGCCACGCAGGCCTTCCGCGACTCGCCCGCCTCGACGCCCCCGCGCCTCCGCCTGGCGGCCCGCCTCGCCGACGTCACCGCGCGGCGGATCCTCGCGGACTTCGACTACGTGCTTTCGCAGTACAATAACCACGGCCTCTCCGGCGCCGTGGGCCTGCTCACCGCGGGAACCCTCTGGCCCGGCCTGCGTGAAGCCGCCCGCTGGCGACGCCTCGGACTGGAGACCCTTTGCCGTGAGACCCTATCGCTCGTCGCGCCGGACGGCGGCTTCAGCCAGCATTCCTCCAACTACCACCGCCTGCTACTCCGCCTCCTCAGCTGGGCCGAGGTGATGGAGCGCGCCGCCGGACGCACCCTACCGCCGCCGGTCCGTCGCCGCGCGCTCGCCGCCACGCGGTTCCTGCGGGCGCTCATGGAGCCGGACGGCACGGCGCACCGTTACGGCGCCGACGATGGCGCGGAGCTCCTGCCGCTCTCCGGCTGCCGCTACGAGGACTTCCGTCCCGCGGTCGGCACGGCCCTCGCGCTCTTTGCGGGCGAACGTCTGCCCGCCGGTCCGTGGGATGAGGACGCACTCCTGCTCGCCGGTCCGTGCCCGCCCCGCGCGCCGTCGCTCGTCCCGTTCGAGGCCGACTTCCCCGTGTCCGGCGTCACCGTCCTGCGCAACGCCCGCGGAGCCGCCTCCTTCCGCGCTCCCACGCGCTTCGGCCACCGTCCCTCGCAGGCCGACCAGTTGCACGTATCAATCCGTTCGGACGGCGAATGGATCACCGATGACGTCGGCAGCGGATCCTATTGCGCCGGCCATCCTCATGGCGCGCTTGCGCACGCCCGTCATCACTCCTCGCTCACGGTCGACGGCGCGGATCCGATGCGTCGCGTCGGCCGCTTCCTCTGGCTGCCCTGGACGCCGTGCGTGCGGAGCGACGCCGACGGTGCCGTCGCCGCGTGGTGGAGCGACCCCTCCGGCTTCCGTTGCGAGCGTCGTCTGGTGCGCCTTCCGCAGGGCTTCGTGGTGATCGACCGCGTGCGTGGCCCGCGTGATGCCGAGATCGCCCTGCGCTGGCAGGGACGGAGCCGCAAAGGGCTGTCCAGGCTCCGCCTCGTCTGTTCGCTGCCTTCGCAGGAGAGTTGGGTGACCGGTTCGGAAGGCGACGGGGAAGGGTGGAGGTCCGACCGCTATGGCAGCTTCACCCGTTCCTGGGTGCGTCGGTTGACCGTCCGCGGCCGGGACGCGGTCTTCGTCACCGCCGTCGGCTGCGACGTCGAGCTCCTCGAGGACGCGGCGCTCATCGACGGCGTGCGCCATCCCCTGCCTCCCGCCCGATGAGGATCGTCGCGCTCATTCTCGGCACCCGTCCCGAAGCGGTGAAGCTGGCGCCCGTCCATGCGGCGCTCGCCGCGTCGAAGCGTCTCCGGCCCCTGCTCGTCTCCACCGGTCAGCATCGCGAGATGCTCGCCCAGGCCCTCGGCGCCTTCAGCCTGACCGCCGGCGTCGACCTCGGCCTGATGCGTCCCGGCCAGTCCCTTGCGGAACTCGCCGCCCGCGTGACCACCGGCGTCGGCGCCTGGCTCGACGAAGCCCGGCCCGACGCCGTGCTCGTCCAGGGAGACACCACCTCCGTGCTCGGCGCTGCCGTCGCCTGCGCGCATCGCCGCGTCCCCCTCGGCCATGTCGAAGCTGGCCTCCGTACCGGCGACTTCGCCTCGCCCTGGCCCGAGGAGATGAACCGCCGCGTGACGTCCGTCCTGGCCCGCTGGCATTTCTGCCCCACCGCGGACGCGGCCGCGAACCTGCATCGCGAAGGCATCCCGGCGGATCGCGTGCATGTCACCGGCAACACCGTCGTCGACGCCCTGCTCGCTTCCCTGCCGCGCGCGCGCGCGATCACGCCGGAAGCGCTGGTCGCGCGCGCCGGCGTGCCCGCCGCTTTCGCCGGCCGCCACCTCCTCTGTGACGGCGCCCCGTGGGCCCTTGTCACGGGGCATCGCCGCGAGTCCTTCGGAGAAGGCTTCGAGCGCATCTGTCGCGGTCTGCTCGCCCTGCTTGAGGCGCGTCCTGAGCTCGGGCTCCTCTATCCCGTTCACCTCAACCCCGCCGTTCAGGAGCCCGTGCGCCGTCTGCTCGGCGGCCATCCACGCATCGCGCTCATCCCGCCCGCGGAGTATCTGGACTTCATCTGGCTGATGGACCGGTGCGCCTTCGTCCTCACGGATTCCGGCGGCGTGCAGGAGGAGGCCCCTTCGCTCGGCAAGCCCGTCCTCGTCCTGCGCGAGGTCACCGAACGTCCCGAAGGCATGCGCGCCGGCACCAGCGTCCTCGTCGGTACCGATTCCACGCGCATCGTCGCGGAATCCGGCCGCCTAATCGACGACCCCGCCGAGCTCGCGCGTCGTTCCCGCCTCCCCAACCCCTTCGGCGACGGCGCCGCCGCGGCGAGGATTGCGGCGGTGATGGAGGAGGCGCTGTAAGCGTAGGATAAGTGCAAAAGTATTTCCAGGGACAGGGACAGGGGCAGGGGCAGGCATGCAACTTCAGTATCTGAATCTGAGCGAACTGAACCAGGAACCACTCGCCTAAATCCGGGATGCGCAATTCGGGATGTTTTCCCTGCCCCTGTCCCTGCCACTAATCTCACCTTTGCACGGCCTTCAGTCCTCAACGCTTCGCATCAGTGCGTCTCCTCTACTTCCATCAGCATTTCACGACGCCGGCGGGTTCCTCGGGTACGCGGTCGTATGAGTTCGCGCGGGCGCTGGTGCGGCGCGGGCATCGGGTGACGGTGGTCTGCGGCGCGCACGCGTTTTCCGGGCTCGATCTGCCGCAGGACGCCGCACGCGGGTGGGCGCGCGGCACGGTCGACGGCATCGACGTTATCTCGCTGCCGCTGCCCTATTCCAACCGCGACTCCCTCCTGCGTCGCGCCTTCGTCTTCACGCGGTTCGCCCTACGTTCCGCGCGCATCGCGCTCACCGAGGACGTCGACCTGGTCTTCGCGACCTCGACTCCAGTCTCCGCGGCCATCCCTGGGCTCGCCGCCAAGTGGTTTCGCGGCATCCCGTTCGTATTCGAGGTCCGCGACCTCTGGCCGGACCTCCCCCGGGCGCTCGGCGTACGCAACCCTTTCGTGCTCGGCCTGATGACCCTGCTCGAGCGCCTCGCCTACCGTTCGGCTGACGCCGTGATCGGCCTTGCGCCCGGCATCGTTGACGCCGTCCGGGAGCGCTCCAGCCAAGGACTCCCGGTGGAGCTCATACCCAACGGCTGCGACCTCGAGACCTTCAGCCCAGCGCGTCGCGGACCCTGTCGCCTGCCCGGCGTCGGCCCGGATGATTTCGTCGCCGGCTTCACCGGCTCCCATGGTCCGGCCAACGGCCTCAACGCCGTGCTCGCCGCCGCGCGCGAGCTGAAGCGACGCGGCGACCGGCGCGTGAAGCTCGTCTTCCTCGGCGACGGACGGGAGAAGGGCCGCCTCGCCGCCGTCGCGCGTGCCGAGGGCCTGGACAACTGCCTGTTCCTGCCGCCCGTGTCCAAGGTCGCCCTCGGCGACGTCACCGCTTCCTTCGGCTGCGGCCTCATGGTGCTCCGTGACGTCCCCGAGTTCCGTCACGGCACCTCGCCCAACAAGTTCTTCGACTACCTTTCCGCCGGCGTGCCCGTCCTGAACAATTATCCCGGCTGGGTCGCCGACCTGATCGATGGCCGCCGCTGCGGCGTCGTCGTCCCGCCCGGCGATTCCGCGGCCTTCGCCGACGCCCTGCAGCGTCTCGCTTCCGATCCCGCGACCTGCGCCGCGATGGGCGCCGCCGCCCGCCGCCTCGCCGAGGAACGTTTCGCCCGCGACGACCTCGCCGAGACCTTCTGTGTCGTCCTTGAGCGCGCCGCCCGCTGACCTCTCCCCATGACCCAGGAAGAAGCCCTCCGTCTCGTCCTCCGCCGTCTCGCCGCCCTCGGCCGTGAGCTCGGCCGTCCCGAACTCGAGACGGCCGACGCCACCACCCGGCTCTTCGGCGAGAACGCCTCCCTCGACAGCATCGGCCTCGTGACCCTCATCGCCGACCTCGAGGAGGACGTGCGCGTCGCCGTCGGCGTCACCGTGAACCTCGCCGATGAGAAGGCCATGAGCCGTCTCACCTCGCCCTTCCGCCGCGCCGACCTCCTCGCCGCGCACCTGGCCGAACTCGTGCGCGCCGCCCGACCCTGAAATGCCCGTCGCCGTCGTCACCGGATCCTCCCGAGGCCTCGGCCTCGCCGTCGTCCGCCGCCTCCTTGCTGACGGCTGGACCGTCCATGGTCTCGCCCGCGGAGAGCAGCCGGCCGCCCCCGGCTTCACCCCGCATGTCGTCGACGTCACCGATCCGGCCGCCGTGCAGGCCGCCGCGTCCGCCATCACCGCCGCCGGACGCGTCGACCTCCTCGTCAACAACGCCGGCGCCGCCTCCATGAACGCGCTGCTCCTCACCCCGGTCGCCGTGGCCGAGCGTCTCATGCGCGTGAACTACCTCGGCTCCTTCCATTGCCTGCAGGCCTTCGGCAAGGCCATGGTGCGCCAGCGCGCGGGCCGCATCGTTAACGTCACCACCGTGGCCGTGCCGCTCTCGCTCGAAGGCGAGGCCGCCTACGTGGCGAGCAAGGCCGCAGTCGATGCCCTCACTCGTGTCGCCGCGCGCGAGCTCGCCTCCTCCGGCGTCATCGTGAGTGCCGTCGGATTCGGCCCTGTCGACACCGCCCTCACCCGCGGCGTTCCTCGCGCGCAGCTGGACCGTATCAACGCTCGCATCGGCCTCTCCGCTTCGCCGTCGCCCGAAGCCGCAGCCGATTTCCTTCTCGCCCATGCACGATCCGCCGCATCCGGCCACGTCGAGTATCTCGGGCAGGTCGCATGAATTGCAAAAGTGCAAACCGACCTGCGGTCTGTGCAAAGGTGCAAAAGTGAAACCAGAGCAAGGGGTGTCGATGAAGTGATTGTTTCGGGTAGGGTTGGCGCCCTCGCTCAACCGCGGCTAACCGAGGCGGTCAGCCCTACCTGCCCCTGCCCCTGCCCCTGTCCCTGCCCCTAATCTCACCTTTGCCCTGCCTCCCTTGTCCACGGGTCAACTTGTCCACTGGCCAGCTAGTTCGCCTCTTCTGAGCCCGATGTCCATCCTCTCCCGCTTCGCCGCCTACTCCGACAAGCCCGCCTTGATCGGCGTCTGGGGCGCGTGCACCTATGGTCGTCTCGCCGGACTTGTGGAAGAGGCCGGCCGCGCGCTCGCGGACCTACGGCTGCCAGGACCCGCCGCGGTCGCGGTCGTCGGCGGCCATGGTCCCGCGGCGGCCGCCTGGCTCCTCGCCCTAGAAGCAACCGGTCATTTCGCCGTGCCCCTTTCGGGCAATCCGGCCGAGCATCCCGCGCGTCTCGCGCAGGTGAACGCCCAGTGGGTGGTGACGGCCGACGGCCTCAGCTGGAGCCTACTTCCGCGCATCGACGAGGCCTCGGCGCACCCGCTCTTCCTCCGCCTCAAAGAGCGCGGATCCGCCGGACTTGTGCTCTTCACGAGCGGTACCAGCGGCCGTCCCAAGGCCATGGTGCAGGACTTCCGCCGACTGCTGGCTTCCTATGAGGGCAGGCACGCCTCGCGCCTGCCCGTGCTCGCCCTCCTGGGCTTCGACCACATCGGCGGGCTCAACACGCTCTTTGGCTGCCTCGCTTCCGGCTCCCCCCTCGTCGTCTCCGCGTCCCTCACGCCGTCCGACGTCGCCGCCGCCATCGCCCTGCATCGGGTCGCCGTCCTGCCCGCCTCGCCCACCTTCCTGAATCTCCTGCTGGTCTCCGGCGAGGCCGAGACCCGTGACCTGTCCTCCCTGCGCGTAATCACCTACGGCACCGAGCCGATGCCGGAGAGCCTGCTTGCGCGCCTGCGCGCCGCTTTTCCGCGGGCGCGCTTCATCCAGACCTTCGGTACCAGCGAGACCGGCATCACCCGGGCCGAGAGCCCCTCGCAGGACTCCACCTTCATCCGCTTCGACGACCCTGCTTTGGAGTGGAAGGTCGTCGACGACGAACTGTGGCTGCGCAGCCGCACCCAGATCGACGGCTACCTTGACGCGGACAATTCCCGCTTCACGCCCGACGGCTGGTTCCGGACCGGCGACCGCGTCGAACTCGGGCCCGAGGGCACCTTGCGCGTCCTCGGCCGCATGGGCGAGCTCATCAACGTCGGCGGCGAGAAGCTCATGCCCGCCGAGGTCGAGTCCGTCGTCCTCGCCGTGAAGGGCGTCCGCGACTGCCGTGTCCGGGGCGAGCCGCACGCCCTCACCGGCCAGACCGTCGTGGCGGACGTCGTCGCCGCGTCCTCGGCCGACCAGGAGGCCCTGCGCGCCGCCGTGCGCAACGCCTGTCGCGCCCGTCTCGCCCGGCACAAAGTCCCCACCCGCGTCACCTTCGTCCCCGCCGTCAGCGGCGAACGACTGAAGAAGGTGAGGTAGGGATGCGACTACCGTCGCATCCGTTTGAGACCGCAGTCGCGAAGTCTTCAGATCTCAGCCAAGTCTCTCCAATCCAAAGGTCGCCCAGCGAACGGACGTGATGGCAATCACGTCCCTACCTGTTGCGTCACTCTTGCCAGCTAGCCGACCGTTCAACGGATCCACCAATCAACCCATCCCCTTCGCTTGGATTCACTCCTTCCATACGCCCTGATTGACACGGTGCTGTTCATCTTGGCGGGACTGCTCGTTGTGAAGCGCGGCGCCTTCTGGCACCCCATTACGATGTATCTGGTATTCCACGGCTACACCGTGACCTGGCGCATTTGGGAGCTAGCCCTGGGCTTGTCTCTGCCGATGTATGCCAATCAGGTCGGGCGCGATTCCATCACGCTCGACGAAATAGCGAGGGGCATGATCATGGCCGACGCCAGCCTCGTGATTTTCTGCCTCGGCTGCTGGCTGGCCTACAATCGTTTTCACTCAGCAATCCCTGTCCCCGTGTTGCGGCGGCCCATAAGCGCCACCATTGTCACAGGCGTCTGCATTTTCTGCCTGCCTCTCGGGGCCTACGCCTTGATTTCATTCCAAGGAGGCAACTTCGCTGACAACTTCTTCACACGGACGAACTATTTCCAAGTGATGACGATGTGGCCCATCGGTTGCCTGAGCATGCTGGTATTCGTCCACGGCTTCAGGACGATTCTCCTCGTCCCGATTGCAGCCTATCTGCTGATGGCCGGCACCCAGGGCTACCATAGGTTCATGCTCATCTTGCCCGTGCTTTTTTTCACTTTCTTATACCTTCAGCGATCTGGGCGCCGCTGGCCCGGAGTGGTTTTTCTTGTCCCCCTTTTCCTGCTGTTCACCGTCTTCCCCGTCCTGAAATATGTCGGTCGAGCTGTTCAGAACGGGGACAACCAGGAGGCCGCGAGGCTGATCGCGGCTTCATTTTCAGGAAAGGACGGCTTTGAAGAGCTGTCCAAAAATGAAGCGTTCCTGGATCAGTTTTCGGGCGCGCTGTCCTTGGTCGATGATACGGGGAAGAAGTTCAAGGGCGGCACTTACGTCGCCATCATCACCCTCCCGGTTCCCCGTACGCTCTGGCCGGGCAAGCCCGGCCTCGCCGATCACTTGGCAGACATTTCCACCACGGTCCGGCCTTATCAGCAGGAGGGCCGGGTCATCACCTACATTGGCGAGAGCTATCTCAATTTCCGACATGCCGGAGTCATCATCGTGCCTTTCCTCTTGGGTCTTTGGCTCACTTCGTGGTGCATGCGGGCGACCGCCGGACCCTTCCCCCGCTTCGAGCGATACCTCTACTGCGTTTTCTCAATTTCCTTTCTGCAGCTTTACAGGGACGGGATGACGTCATTGGTAGTTTTCACGATTTGCCACAATTTACCGATGGTTTTCGTCTGGTTCCTGCACTCCGTCCCCGGCTTTGCTCCCAAGGTTCTCGATGCCCCGGGAGATCAGGTCGCAATGACGGGAAGGCCCGACTTGTCCCCTAATTCTTAAGCTTAAGCCCATCCTGCGAACAGCACTAAGATAATTTATTCGTGCATTCCGCTCTCTCCCATTTCCGCATCGCCGGCGTGGCCGTGACCACCGGCTCCGTCGAGCGCGACTTCATCGCCGACGGACTTGCCGCCGGGATCGATCGCGCCCAGCTGGAACGCGTCTCCGCCGCCGTCGGACTGCGCAAGCGTCTCGTGGCCCCCGCCGGCGTCACCGCCTTGGATCTCTGCGAGGACGCCGCGCGACGCCTTCTTTCCGCCCTGGACGTCGATCCTTCGTCTATCGACGCCGTCGTCTTCGTCACCCAGACCCCGGACCATCCGCAGCCCAATGACGCCTCCCTCCTGCACGGCCGCCTCGGCCTGTCCAAGGCCGCGATGGCCTTCGACCTTTCCCACGGATGCTCCGGCTGGGTCTACGGCCTCCATCAGGCGGCCCTCCTTTGCGCGCATGGCGGCGCCGCCCGCGTCCTTCTCTGCGCCGGCGACACCCTCAGCCGCCTCACCCATCCTGCGGACCGTTCCGTCGACCCCATCTTCGGCGACGCTGGTTCCGCGGCCCTCGTCGAGCGTACCGGCGTCGACGCCCCCTGGCATTTCATCTTCGGGACGGACGGCTCGGCCGCCGACGTCATCGCCGTGCCCGCGGGAGGGGCCCGTTCGCCCGCCTCCGAATCGACCAAGGTTGTCAAACGCGACGCCGAGGGCCATGGGCGTTGCGAGGAGAACCTGCGCATGGACGGCGCCGCCGTCATGAGCTTCACCCTTCGCGAAGTGCCCGGCGCGGTGAAGGCCGCCCTGACCGCCGCCGGCTGGAAGGCTCCGGAGGCCTGCGCCTTCCATCAGGCGAACCGATTCGTCCTTTCCGTCCTCGCCAAGGCGTGCGGCCTCGATCCCGCGAGCGTGCCCATGGACCTCACCGAGCGTTTCGGAAACCTCAGTTCCGCTTCCGTCCCCGCCGTGCTCGCCCACGCCTACGGCGCCGCCCTTTCAACCGCTTCGCTTCGCCTGCTGGCCTGCGGCTATGGGGTGGGACTTTCCTGGGCCGCCGCCGCCGGCCCGATCGGCCCCTGCGTGTGCCTGCCCATGCTGCCTCTGCGCCGATGAACGAAGCCGCCCGACTCTCCGCTCTGCGCAAGGCCGTCGACGTCCTGACCGACGCCTCGCCCGATGACCGTCTTGCGGCCCGGCCCAACTGGGACTCCCTCGCCGTGCTGCTGGTCGTCACCCATTTCGAACACGACTACGGCGTGACCGTCACCGGCGCCCAGGTGCGCGCCTGCGCCACCGTGCGTGACCTCCTCGCCTTGCTGCCTTCCTCTCAGCCATGAAGAAACTCCTCATCGTCGGGGCCGGCGGCTTCGGCCGCGAAATGCACGCCTGGTGCCGCCAGCATCCGGATCACGGCCGCGCCTGGGCCTTCGAGGCCTTCCTCGATGACAACCCCGAGGCCCTGGTGCCCTTCGGCTCCTTCGCGCCCGTCCGTCCGTTGTCCTCGCATCTTCCCGCGACCGATGAAGTCTTCGTGTGCGGCCTCGGGTTGCCGGCCGTCAAGGAACGCCTGGTCCGCCCCCTCCTCGCGCGGGGAGCCGAGTTCCTCGCCTTCGTCCATCCCGCCGTCATCTTGGGTGAGCGCGTCGCGCTGGGCCGCGGCGTCGTCCTGTGCCCCGGCGCCGTCCTTTCGGCCGACATCGTTCTCGGCGAGTTCGCGATGGTGAACCTGAATTCCACCGTCGGGCACGACGCGCGCATCGGCGCCTGGAGCACCCTCAGCGCGCAGTGCGACGTCACCGGCCATGTGCGGCTCGGCGACCGCGTGTTAATGGGCAGCAAGTCGACCGTGATTCCGCGTCGCGTCGTCGGTGACGGCGTGACCATCGGGGCCGGCGCCGTCGTCATCGCGGACGTGCCCGCGTCCGTCACCGTGGTCGGCAATCCCGCCCGCGTCCTCTGAACGTGCGCAAGGCCCTGCTCATCTTCGGGCTCGTCCTGATGCTCGGCCTGCTGGCCTTGGTCGTCGCCGTCTCTCTCGCCGACGTCCCCAGGCGCTTCACCGACCGTCTGACCGACGCTCTGCCTCGTGAGGCCGCGGGCTGGGTGCGTCGCGACGTGCCTATTGCCGGCACCTCGGCCGGCGCCGCGAACGTCCTCGGCATCCTGAACTTCAGCCAGGCCGAGCAGGCGTTTTATGAAAAGGACGGACGGCGCGTGCTCGTCTACGTCGCCTACTGGGAGCCCGGCAAAGTCTCCGTCGTCGACGCCGGCTCTCACAATCCCGACTCCTGCTGGGTGAACGCCGGATGCGTGCGCACCGAACGCCGTCACGCCGTCCCCGGCCTTCTGGCCGGACGCGTCCTGCGTCCCTATGAATATGGACAGTATCTCGTGCCGGGCGGCGGTCGTCAGAACGTCGTCTTCTGGCATCTCGTGAATGGCTTGCCCAACCGCTATGAGGAGCAGGAGTCCGGATGGCGCGACGGACTCATCGGCCGCCTCGAGCGGCTCCCCCTTCTCCTCAAGGACATCCGCGACTACGGCCTCAACCAGAAGAGCGAGCAGATGTTCGTCCGCATCAGCTTCACCCCGGCCCTGGCGGACGCCATGGCCGATCCTGATTTCGCCCGCCTCCTCCAGTCCCTCTCCTCCCTCGGTGTTTTCGAGGACCAGGGTTGGAAGTGAGAGGTAGGGACGTGATTGCCATCACGTCCCTGCCTCCGGCCTCTGCCTCAGGTAGGGTTGAGCGCCCTCGCTCAACCGCGGCTGACCGAGGCGGTCAGCCCTACCTTTCTTGCCCTCGTGCCGGCCTGTCTCCTGCGACTCCGTCGCACCACTTTTGCACGGTCTTTAGCCAGTCCTCCGGTCAACTGGCCAACCGATCAACTCATTAACCGACCAACCAATCAAAATGCCCCGCCTCTACCTATCTCCTCCTGACGTCGGTCAGGCCGAGGTCGAGCACGTGCTCGATGCGCTCCAGTCCAATTGGATCGCACCCGTCGGCCCCAAGCTCGACCAGTTCGAGCAGGAGTTCGCCACCGCGGTCGGCTCGCGTCACGCTGTCGCCGTCTCGTCCGGCACCGCCGCGCTGCATCTCGCCCTGCGTCTGGCCGGAGTCGGCGCCGGCGACGAGGTCCTTTGTTCCTCCCTCACCTTCGTCGCTTCCGCCGCCCCGATCGCCTATCTCGGCGCCCGGCCCGTCTTCATCGACTCCGAGGAGCTGAGCTGGAACATGGATCCCGCCCTCGCCTGCGAAGTCATCGAGCGCAAGGCCGCCGCGGGTAGGACGCCCAAGGCTCTCGTACTCGTGCACCTCTACGGCCAGTCCGCCGACATCACCCCGATCCTCCGTTGCTGCGAGAAGCATGGCGTGAAGCTGATCGAGGATGCCGCCGAGGCCCTCGGCGCCACCTATGGTGACCGTTGTCCTGGGTCCTTCGGCCTGGCCGGCATCCACTCCTTCAACGGCAACAAGATTATCACCACCTCCGGTGGCGGCATGCTCGTCACCGAGGACGCGGAACTCGCACGGCAGGCGCGTTTCCTCGCCAGCCAGGCGCGCGATCCCGCGCCCCACTACCAGCATTCCGTCCTCGGCTACAATTATCGCCTCAGCAACGTCAGCGCCGCCATCGGACTCGGTCAGCTGGCCCGCCTTTCCGCCAAGGTCACCTGCCGCCGCGGGCATTTCAGGGAATATGCGCGGGCCCTTTCGGACCTGCCCGGCCTCGTCATGCAGCCCGAGGCCGCCTGGGGTCAGTCGACCCGTTGGCTTACCTGCCTCACCGTCGACCCCGAAGCGGCGGGCGTCACCCGCGAAGACCTGCGTCTCGCCCTTGAGGCGGAGGACATCGAGTCCCGCCCCATCTGGAAGCCCCTGCATCTCCAGCCCGTCTTCGCCGCCGCCGAGCATCATGGCCGGGGCGTCAGCGACCGACTCTTCGAGTGCGGCCTCTGCCTGCCTTCCGGCGCGGCCATGAGCCGTGAGGACCGCGACCGCGTCATCTCAATCATCCGCCGTGCCCTCTCCCGCTGACACCCGCTGCGGCGTGCTGGTCGTCGTGCCGGCCAAGAATGAGGCGGCGCGCATCGGACCTGCATTGGAGGCCTATCTCGTCGAGGCGGCCCTTCGACCTCAAATGGGCGCCAAGTTCCTCGTCGTCCTCAACGGATGCACCGACCGCACCCAGGATGTCGTCGAAACCCTCACCCGGCGGCATCGGAACCTGAATTGGGTCCGATACGATGACCCGATAGGGAAGGGTGGCGCCGTGCTTGCGGGATTCAGGGAGCCGTCGGACGAGCCTTGGCTGGCATTCGTCGATGCTGACGGCGCCACCCCTCCCGCTGATCTTTTCCGGCTCTTGGAACGTGCGCAGGGCTTCAACGCCGCCATCGCCGTGCGAGACATGTCCTCCCGCCCGCTTGGCCGGAGAATCCCCAGCTTCATCTTCAACCTCTGGGTCAGGTTTCTCTTTTGGTTGCCCTTTGCCGACACCCAATGCGGAGCCAAGGTGTTTTGTCGTCATCTCATCGCCGCGATTCTTCCCCGCATGCGGCTCAGTGGCATGGCCTTCGATGTGGAACTTCTGGTGAGAGCTCGAGCACTCGGGGCTAAATTCCATCAAGAGCCCATAGCTTGGAGCGATCGCAGTGGCTCCGGAGTGCGTATTTTCAGCACGGGCGGAAGGATGTTCATGGACCTCTTCCGTCTCCGTCTCGGATTGACCGGTCGACCGGTGCTGGAACGCCTGCCTGCGCAACCCGATGCCCGCCATGTCTCCTGAGCTCCATCGTCGGCTCCTGCGCTTCACCCTCGCCGGGCTGCTCATCACCGGCGTCGACTACGCCGCCTTCCGAGCCCTGCTTCTGGCCGGTCTGGATCCCACCTACGCCAGGCCCGCCGCCTTCGCCGCCGCCTTCGTCTTCTCCTTCGGCCTGCACCGCGTTTGGACCTTTGGCTCCGACCGCTCCTGGGGCGCCGACTTCCTCCGTTACCTTCCGGCCCGCGCGATCGGCTTCCTGCTCGCCTACCTCGTGTTCCTGCTCGCTCATGACGTCCTGCGGCTCGGCCCGGACCTTTCATTCCTGATTCAGGCCCCCGTGCAGCCCGTCGCCAATTTCCTCTTCGCCCACCGCTGGGTCTTCCCCGCGCAGGCCTCCTGATCCATGTCCGACTCCGTGATCATCACCGGCGGCGCCGGTTTCATCGGCTCCTCCCTCGTGCGTCATGCGCTACAGGACGGCCTGCGCGTGGTCGTCGTCGACAAGCTGACCTATGCGGGAAACCTCGCCTCCCTGGCCGAGGTGGCCGCTCACCCCGGGTTCACCTTCGTGCAGGCCGACATCTGCGATGCTGCGGCCCTGCGACGCATCTTCGCCGAGCATCAGCCCGGCGGCGTGCTGCATCTCGCCGCCGAATCTCACGTCGACCGCTCCATCGACGCGCCTGGCGCGTTCATCGAGACCAACGTCACCGGCACCTATCAGCTCCTGCAGGCCGCTCTGGGGCATTGGCGCGGTCTGTCCGATTCCGCCCGCCGTGCGTTCCGCTTCGTCCATGTCTCGACCGACGAAGTGTTCGGCTCACTCGGGCCGGAGGCCCGGCCCTTCGACGAGAGCACCCCTTACGATCCGCATTCTCCTTACAGCGCCAGCAAGGCCGCCAGCGACCATCTCGCCCGCGCCTGGCATGACACGTACGGCCTGCCCGTCATCGTCACCAACTGTTCCAATAATTACGGCCCGCGGCAGTTTCCCGAAAAGCTTGTGCCGGTCGTCATCCAGAAAT